>JAEEGF011529955.1_pt1 | contig 29449 bp, 26 predicted proteins | sample 9134171 | NCBI WGS metagenome assembly JAEEGF01 (sample SAMN16246542, study PRJNA631951) | gut metagenome | biome: gut microbiome; feature: rumen; material: AP-attached | host: Bos | place: Iran: Karaj | collected 2018-10 | reverse complement strand
ATTCTCCACTCTCAATTCAGTAGGTTGCGATAGTACCGTCACCCTGCACCTGACTATCAACAACAGCACTACAGGCATTGAGACAGTCACCGCCTGCGATAGCTACACATGGCATGGTACTACCTACACTGCCTCTACTCTCAGTCCTCAATTCTCCACTCTCAATTCGGTAGGTTGCGACAGTACCGTCACCCTGCACCTGACTATCAACAACAGCACTACAGGCATTGAGACAGTCACCGCCTGCGATAGCTACACATGGCACGGAACCACCTACACTGCCACTACTTTCAGTCCTCAATTCTCCACTCTCAATTCAGTAGGTTGCGACAGTATAGTCACCTTGCACCTGACTATCAACTACAGCGACACGACACGTTCTGTGGAAAGCATTTGCGAGGGCGACTCACTACTCTTTAATGATAGTTGGCTCACCACAGAAGGCATTTACGACCATACACTTCAAAACGCGCAAGGTTGCGACTCGCTGTTGATACTCATGCTCACAGTCAATCCTACTTCTGAAACCATTGTCACTGATACCGCCTGTGACAGCTATATTTGGCACGACAGCCTTTACACTGCCTCTACTCTCAATTCTCAATTCTCAACTCTCAATTCAGCAGGCTGTGACAGCATAGTGACACTACATCTCACCATCAATTATAGTAGCCATGACACCATCGTCGACTCTGCTACCAGTAGTTACGAATGGTTGGGAAACACCTATACCGAAAGTGGTGAGTACGTTTTCGAAGCTCAGACCGAGGCAGGTTGCGATAGTATTATTGTATTGCAATTGACCATCACTGAGGTTGGTATCAGCACCATTGATAGTGTCAGCGACATTACTCTATACCCCAACCCCACCACAGGTAAAATCATCATCGAGACTTCAGGAATCCGAGTTGATATGATAGAGGTGTTTGATCCAAACGGTCGCATTGTCGCCACTTTCTATGACAGTAATGTCATTGACATCCGTCATCTGCCAACAGGAGTCTACACCCTCCGCATCGCAATGCATGACGGCACAATCATCAAGCGCGTCATCAAGCAATAACTCTATTGTTTGATTGCATTCAGCAACCAATGGCAGACTCATACGAATGGGTCTGCCATTTTAATTGCACGATTATAAAGAATGTGTTATGAATGTGTTGTTAATCCCAAATCGGTCATTAGGAGAATATCAATCCTTTTTAATCGAAAAAACATGTTATTTCGTCCCTCTCTAATGACCGTTATTAGAAAAGAACAACGACTACTTGACTGGTATTGTACTGTTTACAAAATGTTAAAATCAGGGATGAAATTCTAACGACCGATTTGGGTTTATTCTTTTATATCCGTCTATTTGGATTTTTTTTCGTATTTTTGCAGAATGAGAGAGAGTGTGTGTGGCGGATGGGAGTGTGGGATATAGTGTTGATTGGCGGGGAGTTGATAGAATAAAAAAATGTTAATAATAATAAAGAGTTTATAGATTAATAGATGATAGGCAGGTTTTTTACAGGTCGGATGAAGATGGCGGACGTGGTGGCGACGAATCATACTTTGATTTTGGCCATGCCACGGTTTGGTATTCCATTGGGTTTCGGTGAGCGCAGTGTGCAGGAGATTTGTGCGCAGTATGGACTGCCTGTGGATTTTGTGTTGTTGATATTCAATGTGTATACATTCGATGATTATTTGCCCGATGAGGATGACCTGATGCGGACAGATTTTAGTCCGTTGGTGCCTTATCTGGAGGCAAGCCACCGATATTATTTGAATGAAAGGTTGCCACACATAGAACGGCATTTGTTGCATGTGGCGGGAAGTGCGGGCGAAAGATACGGCTCAATATTGAAGCATTTTTTCGAGGACTACCGTAAGGAGGTTGTGGAGCATTTCGACAGTGAGGAGCGGGATGTTTTCCCATATTTGGAGAGTCTGATGAACGGTGGAAGAGCGGAGCGGCCAGTAAGTGAGCATTTCGCTGACAACCATACGGATTTGGTGGATAAACTGGGCGATTTGACGCAAATATTGTACAAGTATATCCCGTGTGAGGGGTTTGCCGAAGAGTTGAACGAGTTGGTGTTTGCCATCATGCAGTTGAGTGCGGACTTGGAGAAACATGCGTTGATAGAGGAGAAGATATTGCTGCCGTATATTCAGCAGTTGGAAAGGAGGCAGGAGGGATGAAGCCCAAGATACAGGTGCTGGTGTGCGAGCCGAGCGATATAGTGCGCGAGGGTCTGCGGTCGTTGTTGGATGAGGATGAGTTTGTGTTGCAGGCTCCAATGCGTGAAGTGCCCGCCGATATGGCGCAGAGGATAAGTCGTCAGCAGCCGGATATTCTGATATTGAATCCTACGTTGCTGAACACACCGCCAAGGATGCAGTTGGTGTCGATACAGCAGGCAAGGATGAGTATGGCCGTGGTAGCGCTGGTGTATGAGTATGTGGAGCCGTCGTTGCTGAGCCAGTTTAAGACGGTGCTGGATATTAGGGAGAAGGGAAACAGGGTGGCACAGCTGTTGCGTGAGTGTTGTCAGCCGGAGATGGAGGATGAGGAGGGATATGAGTTGAGCGAGAGGGAGACGGAAGTGTTGGTTCTGCTGGCAAAGGGATGCAGCAGTAAGGAGATTGCCGACAAGTTGAATATCAGTATCCACACGGTGAATACGCACCGCAAGAATATTACGCGGAAGACGGGTATCAAGAGCGTGGCGGGTTTGGCTGTGTATGCGATGTTGCATAATTTGGTGGTGGGGTAGAGAGATGGATTTGATAGATTTGATAAAGACGATTGATTTTATAGATTATGAAGGAAAAGAATGCTGAACGGCTTTGGAATGCCAACTACACCAAGGTGTGGGTGGCGAATTTCATGATATTCTTTTCGTTCATGCTGTTGACACCGTTGTTGCCTATCTATCTGAGCGAACATTTCGGTGCCGATAAGGATACGATTGGTTTGGTGCTTTTCGGTTATGCTGTGATGGCTCTGGTGGCGAGGCTGTTCTCGGGTTATGTGGTGGACAGTTTCCCGAGGAAGATGGTGTTGCTTATCAGCTTTACGGTGTTTACGCTGTTTTTTGTGGGATATGTGGCTGCAGGGACATTGATGCTTTTTGCGGCAGTGAGGACGGTGCATGGCATGCCTTTCGGCTTTACGACGGTGGCTAACAGTACGGTGGCCATTGATGTGTTGCCGTCGTCGCGACGGACAGAGGGGATAGGGTTGTATGGGTTGAGTAATAATCTGGCTTCGGCGATTTCGCCGACTATTGCTATATGGATTTACACAACGACACACAATTTTGATATCATCTTCTGGATAGCGATGGGTGTTGCCACTGTGGGGTTGTTGATAGACGCTACGGTAAAGACCCGTCCCCGCGAGTTGGTGAAGGGCAAGCAGCCAATATCGCTTGACCGTTTCTTTCTGATGAAGGGGATGGGCGAGGCTTTGACTATGGTGTGTTTCGCTTTTTCGTACGGAGTGATGAGCACGTATGTGGCCATCTACGGTAAGGAAAGGCTGGGGATAGAGGGTGGCTCGGGAACGTTTTTCCTGTTGCTGTCTTTAGGCCTTATTCTTTCACGGTTGCAGGGCAACAAGGCGTTGCGGCAGGGAAAGATTACGTATAATGCTTCGCTGGGTGTATGTGTGTCGCTACTGGGATACTTGATGTTTGCCGCACTGCCTAACGCTGTGGGCTATTACGGTGCAGCGTTGGTGATAGGTTTGGGCAATGGACACATGTATCCGGCCTATCAGAATATGTTTGTTAATTTGGCTCCGCATACACAGAGGGGTACAGCGAACAGTTCAATACTGGTGGCATGGGATGTGGGAGTTGGTCTGGGTATATTGCTGGGTGGTGTGTTGAGCGAGAATTGGGGCTATGGAGCAGCTTTTTGGGCTGCGTGGATAGTGAATTTGGCAGGTTTTGTGGGATATTGGCTATATGTGAAGAGCCATTTTACAAGAGAACGTCTTCGTTGAAATATTGAAAATTTGAAAATAAAAATAAAAAAGAATATGTTACGCAAGGTTAGAATTTTATTGGCCAGTTTGTTTTTTGTGGCCATCACGTTGCTGTTTCTTGATTTTACAGGTGTGTTGCATCTGTATTTGGGTTGGTTGGCCAAAGTGCAGTTGCTGCCCGCAGTGCTGTCGCTGAATGTAGCGGTGGTATTGTTTTTTGTAGTGGTCACCCTGCTGTTTGGCAGAACGTACTGCTCGGTGGTGTGCCCGTTTGGAGTGATGCAGGATGTGTTTATCTGGTTGGGTGGAAAATGGAAAAAGAACCGTTTCCACTATACTAAGGGATGGCCGTGGCTTCGCTGGACAATGTTGGCAGTGTTTGTACTGCTGATGGTTTTTGGGGTGAATGGGATTGCCATATTGATAGCCCCGTATAGTGCCTATGGGCGTATAGCGACGAATTTATTCCAGCCTTTGTATATGTGGATTAATAATCTGTGTGCTTATTTTGCCGAGCGGGCAGGGAGCTATGCTTTCTATGAGGTGGATGTGTGGGTGAAGAGCGGGGTGACGCTGGCTGTTGCCGCAGTGACCTTTGTTGTGGTGGGGTTTGTGTCGTTTCGTTGGGGAAGAGTATGGTGTAATTCGGTGTGTCCTGTGGGTACAGTATTGGGTTTTCTGTCGAAGTTCGCCATGTTCCGTCCGGTGATTGATACGGGGAAGTGCAACGGTTGCAAGAAGTGCGCTAAGAATTGCAAGGCTATGTGCATTGACCCTGAGACGCATACGATAGATATGTCGCGTTGTGTGGCGTGTATGGATTGTTTAGAGAATTGCCATCAGAAGGCTATTACGCTCCAGCGTGGCAAGGCTGTGGTGAAGAATGAAGAGGTGGATGCTTCGCGCCGCAAGTTTGTGGTGACAACAGCTGCTGTGGGCGCCGCTTTGGCCGTTGAGGCGCAAGAGAAGAAAGTGGACGGTGGTTTGGCTGCGCTGGTAGACAAGCAACTGCCTGAGCGTAATGTGCCATTGAAGCCGTTTGGTGCCAAAAGTTTGAAGAATTTTTCAAGTCGTTGCACGGGTTGTCAGCTTTGTGTGAGCGAATGTCCGCAACATGTATTGCGTCCGTCGAAAAAATTGATCACCTTGCTGCAGCCCGAGATGGCTTTCGACAAAGGCTATTGTTCACCAGATTGTACACGCTGTAGTGAAGTGTGTCCTGCGGGAGCTATTAAGAAAATTGATGCTGCCGAGAAGAGTGCTATCAGCATAGGACATGCCGTCACGGTGGCGAGTAACTGCTTGTTAGCACAGGGCGTGGAGTGTAACGCCTGTTCGCGTCATTGTCCGGCAGCAGCTATCAGCCTTGTGAGCGATGCGTTGACAGGACATCAGCGTGTAGTGGTAAACGAGTCGCGTTGCATAGGTTGCGGAGCCTGCGAATATTATTGCCCGGTGCGTCCGTTCAGTGCCATTTATGTGGAGGGACGCGAGGTGCACACCAATGTATGAGATAATTAACTAACAAAATATTCTAAAATATAAACAATCAAAACTATGAGTAAATTTCTTGATACGCTTAGCGTAGTGAAAACGTACAAATTCTGGAAAGAACTTGTAATCATGACTCTCGGTATGTTCGTTACCGCAGCAGCAGTATATTATTTCTTGGTGCCGAGCAAACTGATTATCGGTACCATTTCGGGTCTCTCGATTGTGCTGAACAACATCTTCGAGGCTGCGGGTATCCATATCGGACTTTCGGTCATCATTATGGCTATCAATGCTATCCTGCTGATATTGGCATGGGTGTTGATAGGACATGAATTTGGGGCAAAGACGGTCTACACGGCTATGATATTGGGTCCGATGACCGATGTCTGGGATGCTATCCTCCCGTGGCAGAAGATTGCCAACGAGAACTTGGTGACGGGTACCCCTTCCGTTATGGGTGATCCTTGGTTGGATCTTTGCTGCTTTGTGTTGCTGTTAAGTGCTGCGCAGGCTTTGATGTTCAGCATCAATGCTTCGACAGGTGGATTGGATATCCTGGCTAAGATTGTGAACAAGTATCTCCACTTCGACATTGGTACATCGGTGAGTATTGCCGGTGCCGTTATCTGCTGTACGGCTTTCTTTATCAATCCGTTCCGCATGGTGGTTATCGGTCTTATCGGCACTTGGATTAATGGCTTGGTGGTTGATTATTTCACAGCTTCGTTGAACAACCGCAAGCGTGTCTGCATTGTGTCAAAGGATTACGACCGTATCCGCCGTTACATTATTGATGATTTGCACCGTGGTTGCACCCTCTACGAGGTAATTGGAGGATATTCAAATGAGCGCAGCATTGAGCTGGAAGTGCTGTTAACCAAGGATGAGTTCAGCAACCTGATGGCTTTTCTGAGAGACAACGAAATCAATGCTTTCACTACTGCAGGTAATGTGAGCGAGGTGTACGGTCTCTGGACCAAGCACAGCAAGAAGAAGGCTATAAAAGAGCACGCCGAAACGAGATAAGCGGTTTCGGAGGCATTTGATGTTAGCGATGTAAAACAGTAAATATCAAATATTATGAAAAAAACTAAACGTTACGACAAGCGGTTTCTGCCCATGCTGTGGATAGGCTTGGCTTTGTGGCTGGGTTCTATGGCGACGTTGTATATCCTTGAAGCGGCAGGATTGAAATTGTCAGGGCAGGATACGTTGATTGACCTTGGGAAGATGATGTTCCGTAATGCTCCCATATTCACGCTGCTGATGCTGTGCCTCTTCCAACCGATATTGGAGGAGTTGAGCTTCCGCCTGTGGGGCGTTGGCAAGAAGTGGACTTTTATCCTCAGCCTTGTCCTTATGGCACTCTTCACCGTCGGTTCGATTGGGTTGTGGGGTGTGCTCATGATTGTTGCAATTATCTTGGTGACAATTCTCGTAAAGAACAAGTTTTTGCAATTGTGGATCAACGCTATCATCAGTTCCTTGGCTTTCATGGTGTGCCATATCTCGGGTTTCGGAGATTATTCGTTGGGGATGATCCTTGGTCTTACTGACATCTTCGGCATGGCTCTTATATGTTGCTGGCTGACCATCAATATCAGTTTCTGGCTTTCATGTATGTTGCATGTGCTCAACAATAGTGTGAGCATACTGGTGCCCATGTTGTTTGTCTCCGATCCTATCACCTCATTCCATTCCATAACGGTTGGTCCTCAGGAAGTTTGCAGCTATCAAACCACAGTCGAACCCTTCCGCTATTTCGCCGATAATAAGGAACTGATGTCTCAAGATGGGCCATGTGGTCTTTTCCCGCCTGATACCACAGGTTTCATCCTTGTGGGCGAACCCGCGCAAATAGCTTGCAGGCTTGCCGCCAGGGCCGACAGCACTATGCTAAACAACGTCGAATGGAAATACAACTACGATTGGCAGTCCAAGAATGCAGGTCTGGAAGAGCGTGTTGTCTTCCGTGTAAGCAAATATTCTAACCCCGACGGCAATTACGATTTCAACAATATATTCTACAACGGGTTGCTCGACGACTATATCCGCGATGTGTCCCGTCTAATTGGAGACACCATCGTGGCCGATACCACCGAAATCATGATCCAAGAGGTTTGGGTGGTATACGACGACGGGCGAGAGGAACTATTCACTTCCGATAGTCCTTCCAGTTTATGGTCCGAGGTGATGGAGGGTAAAGTGTTGTTCAGCAAACCTGTCGAAGAGAACGATTCCACAGTCACTATCCACTACTACGCTTACGATGACATCCATTCCTCACCGCTGCTCGATATGCGTTCCACTCTCCTCAATACTTCGTCCCGCGACTACCGCATCGAGTACCGCGATTCGCACAAGGAAACATTTATCATTTTCAAGTAACACAAAGAAACAAGCGGCTTAACGCCCTCAAATAATTTAGTAATATGGATCGTAGAGATTTTCTTAAATGTATGGGTGCCGGAGCATTGGTTACGGCAGCAATGGCCGCGGGTTGCGACTCGCCAAACAAAACCAGCGCCGAAGGGTTCGCCACAGGCGAGGTGCCTACCGACAAAATGACTTACCGCACCGGCACTCACGGTGAGAAGGTCTCCATTCTCGGCTATGGTTGTATGCGCCTGCCCTCCACTGAAAACGGCAAGGATGGCAACCAAACCGAAGGCGACCTTGACCAAGACCGTATAAATGAGCTTACCGACTACGCCATAGCACACGGTGTCAACCTTTTCGACACGGCTCCTCGCTATTGCAAGGCTCGCTCTGAAATCGCCATGGGAAAAGCACTCAGCCGTCACAGGCGCGACGAGTATCTTGTGAGCACAAAACTCTCCAATCAGAATCCCGCCTTATGGAACCGAAAGGGAAGCATAGAAATGTTCGAGCAATCGTTGGAACGGCTACAAGTGGATTACGTCGATTTCTATATGCTCCATTGTGTGGGGCTTCCCGGTCGGGATTTGAATGGGAACACTGTCTCGCCCCATGATGCTTTCATGCGTCGTTTTATCGACAACGGGATGCTGGAGTGGCTGGTAGAACAGCGAGCCAAAGGGCGTATCCGCAACTTGGGTTTCTCCTACCACGGTGATGTGAAGGTGTTCGACGAAGCGTTGGCTATGCATGAGAAAGTGCATTGGGACCATGCGCTTATCCAGCATAATTACATCAACTGGCAGCATGCCGACTCGCTGTCACCCGACGGAAACGGAGATGCCAATTCGGAGTACCTCTATGGTGAGTTGGCGAAGCGCGATATTCCAGTCTTTGTCATGGAGCCTCTGTTGGGCGGACAGTTGGCCAATCTGCCGCAGTTTGCTGTGGATGAACTGAAGGGTCGCGAGCCTGAACATAGTCTGGCCTCATGGGCATTCCGCTTCGCGGCTACTATGCCTCGAATCTTGACGGTGCTTAGTGGCATGACTTATATGGAACATCTGCAGGACAACATCCGCACTTTGGCACCCTTGCAACCCCTCACCGATGAGGATATGACCCTGTTGCGCTCAATAGCCGACCGCTATGTGGAGTTTCCTCTCGTGCCCTGCACTGGTTGCCAGTATTGCATGCCATGCCCCTACGGCATTGACATTCCCGGCAATTTTGCTCACTACAACCGCATGGTCAACGAAGGCAACCTGCTTGACACTCCTGCCGACAACGCTGCCAGCGAGGAACGTCGTGCCTATCGCAAGGCTCGCCGTGCCTACCTTGTCAGCTATGGCCGCGAAATTGCCCGTGAGCGGCAAGCCGACCACTGTATCGGTTGCGGACGGTGCCTGCACGAATGCCCGCAGGGTATCAATATACCCGAAAAACTTGCCGCTATAGAGAAAATAATCTCTTAATTAGTCCAGTCAGTATAATTAGTCCAATAAATAAAATAGCACTATGAAATTGTTATTCTTGGGTACTTGGGAAATCATTGTCATCGTCCTTGTGGTGTTGTTGCTCTTTGGCGGCAAGAAAATCCCCGAACTCATGCGCGGCATAGGTAAAGGCGTGAAGAGTTTCAAGGACGGCATGAACGGCCTCGAAGACCCAAACCCCAAAGATGAAACCAAAAACTAAAAAGTAAAAACTAAAACTTGTTTCGTTCACCATTTTAGTTTTTAGTTTTAACCTTTTAGTTTAAAAGAGGATGGACTTTTGGGGACATCTTGACGAATTGCGGGGTTGCCTTGTCAGGGCCATTGTGGCGGTGGTGATTGCCGCTGTGGCTGCTTTTTGCTGTAAGGAGTGGCTCTTTGCTGTCGTCATGGCTCCCTCGCAGCCCGGCTTTGTCACCTATCGTCTCTTTGAGCGCCTCACCGGTATCAAGTCCGACTTCCATATAGATCTCTTTAATCCAGAACTGGCACAGCAGTTCATCGTCCATATGCGTGTAGCTCTTTGGGCTGGATTGCTTGTCGTGTCGCCCTATGTGCTGTATCTGCTGTTCCATTTTATAGCTCCGGGACTATATGCCAACGAGCGTCGCCATGCCCTCCGTGCCGTGGGGGGAGGCTATATCATGTTTCTTCTGGGGGTGGCATTGAACTATTTTCTCATCTTCCCTCTCACGTTCCGTTTCCTTGGCACATACCAAGTCAGTGCCTCCGTCCCCAACCAGATCGCCCTCACATCGTATATCGACATTCTCCTCATGCTTTGCTTTCTCATGGGAGTGGTTTTCGAATTGCCCGTACTTTCGTGGCTGTTGGCCAAGATAGGGGTGTTGAAAGCCTCGTTCATGACACGTTACCGCCGCCATGCCGTGGTGGCGGTGCTTATCGTCTCCGCTGTTATTACACCCACAGGCGATGCTATTACCCTTTCGCTTGTCGCCTTGCCTATCTATGCCCTCTACGAGGTGAGTATTGGTGTGGTGCGCCGCACGGCACCGTAAGATATTTGACTTTTAATTTATGAATCTGTTAATTGGATTTACACATTTACACATTAACACATTCTCACTTTATAATACCGCCATGCCATGAAAAGAAAAATCCTCTTCCTGTCAATCATTCTATTTGTAGGAGCATTCCCGCTTCAAGCCCAGCAGGCCGCACGTCAGTTGGCGCAGCGTATTCTGGGCAAGCAAGCCAAACAGTTCGAGTTTGTCCGTCGAACCGACACGGTCGATTTCTTTTCCCTCTCCTCCCATGGCGGAAAAATAAGGATAGAAGGCAACAACGACAACTCAATGGCCATGGGACTTAATTACTATCTCAAAGAATATGCCCATGTATATGTGTCGTGGTATGCCAGTCAGCCTGTCGAGCTGCCTCATCGGCTCCCCAAAGTGACGGAACAGGTCACCCGTCGTTGCGCTGTCCCCGTCAGATTCTTTCTCAACTACTGCACCTATGGCTACACCATGCCATGGTGGCAGTGGAAAGAATGGGAACGGTTCATTGACTGGATGGCTCTCAACGGAGTCAACATGCCCCTTGCTCTTACGGGACAGGAAGCGGTGTGGCAGCAAGTATGGCGGGAAATGGGGATGTCCGACGACGAGACACGCGCCTATTTCAGTGGGCCTGCCCATCTTCCTTGGCACCGTATGGCCAATCTCGACGGTTTCGGTGGCCCCTTGCCGCAATCATGGATTGATGGACAAAAAGAACTCCAACGCAAGATTCTGGCACGGGAACGTGCCTTAGGTATGACCCCTGTGTTGCCTGCTTTCGCCGGACATGTACCAAAGCAGATTGCCGAGCGTTACCCCCAATCCGATATCAAGCGGCTGAGTAGTTGGTGCGGATTTGAGCCTACCTGTTTCATGAACTCCACCGACAGCCTGTTTGCTGTCATCCAACGTTTATACCTTGAAAAACAAACTGCCCTGTATGGCACTGACCACATCTATGGGGTCGACCCATTCAACGAGATGGATCCTCCCAGCTGGGAGCCTGGGTATCTGGCCTCTGTATCGGAAAATATCTATGCCTCGCTCTATCAGGTGGACTCGGCGGCACGTTGGTTGCAGATGTCATGGGTGTTCTACTATAAGCGCAAACAGTGGACTCCCGAGCGACTGAAAGCTTACCTCACCGCTGTGCCAAAGGGCAGGATGATACTATTGGACTACTTCTGCGAGAAGACTGAAGTATGGCGCGAAACCGACGGCTTTTTCGGGCAGCCTTTTATCTGGTGCTATCTCGGCAATTTTGGAGGCAACACCATGTTGGTGGGTGACTTGAATGTGCTGAGCGGCAAGTTGGATGCTGCCTTTAACGAACAGGCTGGCAACATGCTGGGCGTTGGCTCCACATTGGAGAGTTTCGATCCTACCCCGCAGATTTTCGAATTTCTGCTCGAACATCCGTGGGAGTACGGCCAGCCTGCCCGTAAAGAAACCAAGGAAAATGGGCGACCCGACCAATCCCTTATGGAGAACGGACACCCCATCCGGAATGTAACCGCTTTCACCTGCCGTTGGGCAGACCTGCGTCATGGTAAGGAGGACGAAGGCTGCCGCAAGGCATGGCAACTGTTGGTGGACTCGGTCTACAAGGATTGGTCTTTTTACGGCCTTGGCACTCAGATGGTGGCGCGGCCGTCGCTCTCTGGCCACGGCACCTATTACACCAAGCCCTATTATTCTTACGACAATGGCACCCTCTTGCGGGCTATACGGCTGATGATGCAGTCGCCGTCGGAGCGGGCGGCATACCGATACGATGTGGCCAACTTGCTGTCTCAATGGCTCGGCAACCATTTTATGGAGGTGCGCGATGCCTACACCGCTGCTTATCGCCTTGGCGACCGTGAGGGCATGGCTCGCTATAGTGCGTTGGCTCTTGAGTTGATGGATGATGCCGACACGCTGCTCTGTACCGTCAAGCCTTTTGATTATTGCGAGTGGGCTCGGCAGGCTCATTCATGGGGTAGGGGAGAACGTGAGCAGATGTATTATGAAACGCAGGCACGCACTTTGCTCACCGTATGGGGAGGCCCCGTGCTCAACGACTACGCCAACCGTATGTGGGGATGGCTCTTGAAGAACTATTATCGCACAAGGTGGAGCCTCTTTTTCCGCGCGGTGGACTCGACCATGACCGTTGGCAGCCGTTTCGACGAGAAAGCCTTTGGCGACAGGCTCTCGCTGTTCGAGAACCAATGGGCTAATGGAGCCTGCCGGGTGACAGACGCGGGGCAGCGAACTGGAACTCTCGAAGTGGCCGAGTACATCATGCGCAAGATAGACGCAGGCCATTATTCCGTCCCCAACCGCGCCCGTCAAGTGTTGGCGAACTATATGAAACGTTTCCCCGAGGCACAATTGCAGGATGTATACAAACTCTGCTTTCAAGATGTCTACGGCCCAGGCCACCTCATCAAAGACTCCGCTTCTTGTGCCCAATACATCGTGCGCGAGATGGAGCAGATGACTCCCGGGCGCCATCCCTATCCTGAGTATGAGTACACTGGAGTCGAAGGCAATTATGTGCGGGTCAACATAAAAGTAATCAAAGATGGGAAAATAGACCTTGGACGTTTTGTGCAACTGCTTATGCAGAGCGCCCGGCAAGACAAACCCATGCCCCTCTACGACTGGCGCGGACAGTGGCAACGGCTGCAGACATTGCTCCGCACTGTCGACCCCCGTCCCAACCATTTCGACGAGGATGCCGCTAACTTGGAGCAGTTGTTCGACCGTGGCGAATATGTCTATCACCACAGCCCCGGTTTCAACGAGGCCTATGCACCTCACTACCGCCTTATCCGTCGCGACCTTTTCGAGCAAGAGATACTTCCCCTTTTGGCAGTTCCATAGTCGTGCTACCGTCGCTCGTTTTTCCTCAGTTCTCCCATCGTTCTCCCATCGTTCTTCCTCCACAGAAGGAGAACTGAGGTATATGTGACGGATAAAAGGGGGAGAAGGGACGAAGGCAGGGCTCTGGCAGAATCTCGTGTGGGAGGTGCTGCTACCGCATTGCGATTGTTTTGTTGTTTGGTTTGTAGGGGACGAAAAAAGCCTGTTGGATTGATGAACCATTGTCCCCAACCCCTTTGCTAATGACGTATAGCATTGCCTGTCAGAGCCGCGAAGGGCTCCATCGGGAGCGGACAGGGATAATTATGAACATTGTGTTGATAAGAAAAGGTGTTAAAAATTTTGTGATTTGCACGGTTTTTTGTAACTTTGCAATGCTCTTTTGGGAGGGATATTGAATGAAATTATTAGTATAATTGTTTAATTCACAAAACTATGGCACTACATATTATCAACCACCCCATGATTCAGCACAAGCTGACAATAATGCGTAGAAAAGAAACCGGCACCCGCGAGTTTCGTGACTTGTTGAGGGAGATAGGCATGTTGATGGGTTACGAGGTAACCCGTGACTTTCCCCTAAAGACGGTGACAATAGAGACCCCCATGCAGCAAATGGTGGCACATGAACTGGCGGGCAGGAAAATTTTGTTGGTTCCTATTTTGCGTGCCGGATTGGGCATGGTGGACGGGCTTCTGACGCTCATCCCCACTGCCAAGGTTGGCCACATTGGCATGTACCGTGACGAAAGCACCCATGAGCCGGTGTTCTATTATTACAAGATGCCTCAGGGGAAAGACCGCATTGTTATCATTACCGACCCGATGCTTGCCACCGGAGGCAGTGCCTGCGATGCTATCCATCGCCTCAAGGAGGATGGCTATTCAAACATTCGCATGATGTGCCTTGTGGCGGCTCCCGAAGGGGTGAAACGTGTGCAGTTGGAATATCCGGAGGTGGACATCTACACGGCTGCGCTTGACGATGGCTTGAACAGCGACTGCTACATTATGCCCGGTCTGGGTGACGCCGGCGACCGTATATTCGGCACTAAATAGCGTACCGCCTGACCGAGTTTTGGCACTGTTGTGCTGATGGGTGAACGGGATTCCCGCAATAACACAATTCTGCAACAACACATTGATAAAGAGATATAATTGAAATATAAACCCATTAAATATTATGCATTATGGCAAAAATAAGTACGAATGCTCCTGTTTATGATGCAAGACAACTCGGAAAAGGCCGGATGATTGTGTTGGGATTCCAGCACATGTTCGCCATGTTCGGTGCCACTATATTGGTGCCTACCATTACGGGGTTGTCGGTGTCGGCAACCCTTTTGTTTGCCGGTCTCGGAACGCTTCTGTTCCATTGGTTCACCAAGATGAAAGTCCCCGCCTTTTTAGGCTCCAGCTTCGCTTTCCTTGGCGGTTACGCCACAGTGACGGCTATGGGTGCTGAGCTGGGCATGTCGCAAGCCGAGGCATTGCCTTATGCCTGTGTGGGTGTAGTGGCCGCTGGACTGCTTTATTTCGTCCTCGCTGCTGCGTTCAGGCTCTTTGGCGTGAAAAGGGTGATGAAGCTCTTCCCGCCTGTAGTGACAGGGCCTATTATTATTTCCATTGGTCTCATCCTTGCCGGCACTGCTGTGGGGAGCATCCTCACCAACTGGTGGGTTGCGCTTGTGGCTATTTTGGTGGTCATTGTCTGCAACATCTGGGGCAAAGGTATGATTAAGATTATCCCGATTCTTCTGGGTGTGTTGGCCTCGTATATTGTGGCGGCTGTCTTTGGACAGTTGGAGGCTGACAAGGTACAAGCTCTTCACGAAGCAGCATGGATAGGGGTGCCTTTCCAATGGGAGAACACAGGTATGTATGCCTTAGGCAGCGGCAACTGGAGTTTCTTGATTACCGCAATTGTGGCAATCATGCCTATAGCCTTGGCCACGATGATTGAACACATCGGCGACATGTGTGCCATCAGTTCTACCTGCAACAGGAATTATTTGGAGGATCCCGGTCTCCACCGCACCCTTATGGGGGACGGTGCAGCCACGGTCTTGGCCTCACTCTTTGGCGCTCCGGCCAACACCACCTATGGTGAGAACACCGGTGTGTTGAACCTCACCCGTGTGTTTGACCCCCGTGTAATCCGTATCGCTGCTGTGATAGCCATTGTGTTTAGTTTCTCGCCCAAGTTTGCAGCACTCATCTATGCAATGCCCACCGCAACAATTGGCGGTGTGTCGCTTATCCTGTACGGTATGATTTCATCCGTGGGTGTGCGCAGCTTGGTGGAAAACCGTGTCGACCTTACCGACAGCCGCAATCTTATTATCACCGCTCTTACAATCACTTTGGCTGTAGGTATCAGCTATGGTTGTGACGGCGGAGCCCTTCATTTCGGCAGTATTGGAATCTCCGGCTTGGCTGTGGCTGCCATTGTGGGTATTTTGGCCGCGGTTATTCTTCCCAATAGAGAAGATGACACCGAGAACATGGAAATGGAGCAGATAAAAGCGGTGGAGGAGATGACCGAATAAAACCGGTAAAAGGGATTGCCTGACGACAGGCTGTCCCTTTTTTATTTGTATATAAAATATTATTCAATGAAAAAGACATTTATCTTTCTTCTGTGCTTGCTGCCCCTTGTGGCCGTAGCTGACCGTACAAAAAACAATCCCTATCACGAACCGTTGAAGACCCCGCGCAATGTAATCTTCATTGTCGGTGACGGTATGGGTACCGCTCAGGTCTATTCGTCTATTGTGTCCCAGCGCAGTGCGCGCAGCGCATTCCTGCGTTTTCCGTACAGCGGTTTCTCCCGCACCTATTCCTATAATCGCTACACTACCGACTCAGGTGCTGGCGGCTCGGCTCTTATGACGGGTCACAAGGTTGAGAACCGTCATATTGCCAAGGGACCGGATGGTACCGACTATAATTCTTTCCTTGTCAATGCCAAGCGGTTCTTCGGCAAGGCAGCAGGCTTTGTGGTTACCTGCAGCGTTCTTGATGCCACTCCGGCTTCGACCTACGCCCATGTTACCGACCGCAAGCTTTTCGACAGCATCAGCCTCCAAATGGCTCAATGTCCCTTTGAGGTAATGATTGGCGGTGATTTGAATCATTTCCTTCCCGATAACAGAAAGGATGGTCTTGCCCCTCTCGACACCCTTAGAGCCCGTGGATATGACTTGGTCTACAATCTCATGGACATGACTCAAAGCCGCAGCCGCAAGATATGCGGGCTCCTTACGCCCGACAATCCCCCAAAGGCTATGGAGCGTGGGCGCATGCTCACCCTCGGTGCATTGAAGGCTATTGAGACCCTCAACGGCAATGACAATGGTTTTGTGCTGATGATCGAAGGCTCGCAGATTGACTGGGCTTGCCACAACAATGACAGTCTTTATCTTATGGCAGAGATGGCCGACTTCGAAGATATGCTCAATGCTGTGCTTGACTTCGCTGAGCGCGACGGGCAAACTCTTGTTATTGTCACGGCCGACCATGAGACAGGTGGTCTCACGCTCAAGAATGGTAGCATAGAGGAAGGTGTCAACTGTCCGTCATGGTCAACCGGTGGACATACCGGTGTTATGGTTCCTGTCTTCTCGTATGGGCCTGGAGCCGACCTTTTCAGCGGTGTGATGCAGAATACCGATTTCTATGGAAAGTTGATGATGATGATGGGGGTAAAGCGGAACTGAGAATTAATAAGTGGACTTTAAGGCCTTTAGTGACAGATAGGCCTTAAAGTCCAATAAACATGGACTCGCTATGATAAAGTTTTGTGTTCGCATGGTGCAGCGTTGGCTGCCCGAACCCTTTATTTTTGCCATTATTCTCACCCTTGTGGCAGCAGCGTTGGCCATGCCCATCTGCCATCAGACACCTCTCGAGGTCATAGATCATTGGGGAGGTGGAGTGTGGAATCTGCTCGCTTTTGCCATGCAGATGGCTTTGGTGCTGGTTTGTGGCTCGGCTCTTGCTGCCGCACCTGTGGTAAAGAAAGGCATCAGTCTTTTGGCCTCAATTCCCAAGAGCCCTGTTGCCGCCATTGCTCTGGTTACCGCAGTCTCCGCTTTGGCCTGTTGGCTTAACTGGGGTTTCGGTCTCATTGTGGGGGTCATCTTTGCCAAGGAGATAGCCCGCAAAATGCCGGCAATAGACTATAGGTTGCTTATTGCGTCGGCTTATAGTGGATTCGTGGTGTGGCATGCGGGGTTGTCGGGTTCAATTCCCCTCACCATGGCTACGCCCGGCGAAGCTCTCACCAAGGCCACCAATGGGATTCTGACAGCTCCTGTGCCCGTCTCGCAGACCATTCTTGACTATCATAATATCATCATTGTCTTGGTGGTGATAGTGGCCATTGTGGTCACCAATTCGCTCATGTATCCTAAAAAAGATGTCGTTTCGGTCAACCCGGCGCTTCTCGAAGAGGAGGCTCCTGCCCCCAAGCCTCGCAGTGGCTCGCTCACTCCTGCTGAGCGAATGGAGCAGTCGCGCCTGCTATCGTGGATTGTGGCAGGTGTCGGCTTCACCTATTTGGTTTACCATCTGGGTTGGGCTGGCGGTTCGTTTGATTTGGGCAGTGTTATCATGCTGTTCCTTTTCCTTGGAGTATTGCTACATGGCACCCCGTTGGCTTATGTGCGAGCCTTTACCCAGGCTTCCAAAGGTGCGGCGGGCATTATCCTTCAGTTCCCTTTTTATGCGGGCATTATGGGCATCATCACCGGTGTCGGTGCGAGTGGAATCTCTTTTGGAACCGTATTGAGCAATGCCTGTATAGCCGTTTCCAACGCCACGACCTATCCATTGCTTACATTCCTCTGCGCTGCGGTGTTGAACATGTTTGTTCCCTCAGGGGGAGGACACTGGGCAATTCAGGCTCCCATCATGTTCTCTGCCGGTGCCGACTTAGGGGTCGACCCCGGCCTTACGGGAATCGCCATTGCATGGGGCGACGCATGGACCAACCTCATTCAGCCTTTCTGGGCCATCCCGGCCTTGGCCATTGCCAAACTCGATGCCAAAGATATCATGGGGTTCTGCTTGATAGACCTTTTGGTTACGGGAGTGGTGATTTGTTCCGGACTGCTGGTATGGGCAATGTGATTGTCTTGTATGGCTATGGAATTGAATAAAATGTATAACATGGCCTTCGACATTGCTTCGCGGGCACATGCAGGACAGTATGACAAGTCTGGGCGTGTATATGTCCTTCATCCCATCCGTGTGTCAGAGCGATGTGTTACACTGAAGGCAAAGATTGTGGCATTGCTTCACGACACCATTGAGGATACCGATGTGACGGTTGATTACTTGCGGGAAACAGGATTCCCCGATGAGATTGTCGAGGCCGTGCTTTCAGTTACCCGAAGAGAGGGTGAGACATACGAGGATTATGTGCGTCGGGCAGCTATGAATCCTATTGGGAGGGAGGTGAAGATAGCCGATTTGGAAGACAATATGAATGTCTTTCGTCTCCCGGAGTTTACAGACAGGGATGCTGCCCGTATCCGCAAATATATCCAAGCATGGCACTATCTGCAAAACAGCGGTGCCGCAAGATAAAATTCAAAAATTAGTATTTAATTGTAAAAAACTTCGTATCTTTGCAAATCCTATTTTTCAACGCAATATGAACTATCTTGACATAATCAACCATTATCCCGACTTCCCTAAAAAGGGTATAGATTTTATTGATATTCTTCCATTTCTCCATGAGAAAGAAGCTTTCAATGAACTGGTTAACGATATCGCTGCCCATACTCATTACCCCAATGTCGCAACCGTTGAGGCTCGTGGATTCCTTTTTGCAGCGCCATTGCTTGTCAATACAGAACTGGTACGCAATGTGATTCCAATTCGTAAAAAGGGAAAACTACCCTTTAGCGAAGGGGATTTGCACAGTGTGCAGATTGAGAAAGAGTATGGTAGCGACAATGTTTTCTATCGTCTTAGTGATATTGCTGCGGGCGTTCCCGAAGGGGATACTTTCAATATCACCTTTTTTGATGACATCTTGGCTACAGGCGGCACCGCCTGTGGTATAGCCGAAGCCCTTAATCGTGAGGTCGTTTGTTTGGACGGAAAGGAATACAAAGTCAAGGTGAAAGAGTTTCTCTTTTTGGTTGAGTTCCCTGACCTATACGACCATGAGCGCATCAATGCCATTGCTCCGGTTCACTCTTTTGCCCAGATTAACGGTGAATAACCTTTTTTTTTATTAATATAATATTATTATGAAGAAACTTTTTACAATCTTTGCTGCAACTCTTTGCATTCTGTTCTCCTCGTGCTTTAAAGAGTCGCACTATACTGTCAGGTATCATGATGTGGCCACGGCTGTGGCTAATATAACATTATTTGAATACGACTACGGTTTCGATTTGGTCAAGACCCAGGAGTTGAAATTCGTCGAACCGGGTAAAGCATACGACATAACTTCTTCCGACCTTGCCCATTATGTGGTTGTGGGAGTGGAAGGCACAGTCCAAGGTCGTATCATTGAATGGTATTCAGCCCGTTATTTTGAACTTGACGACAAGACTCCTATCTTGATTGACGTGAGTTTCACCGATATGGAAACACGGGATAAAAATCCCGTCAATCCCGAAGACAGGGTTCACCAGTATCTCCACAAGTAATATTAGAATCAAGAAACATTTAATCTCGGTTCTTAATGATTCATTTCAGATAAATCCTCTTCATAAAAGAAAGGATTTATCTGAAATGTCATACTATTATGTCGCGGATTAGTATGATGGCAAGAATAATGGAATAGACAAATTTAAGACCTGTTCCAGTCAAAAACCCGACAAATGCTCCCCATGCGGCACGTAGTGCCTCGCGCGAAGCTTTGCCACTGATTAATTCTCCCACAAAGGCTCCTATGAAAGGCCAAAAGATAACCCCTATCAGCCCTTGGGGACCGAACGGAAGTCCGATGATTGACACGACAAGCCCTATATTGCATCCCCACACCCCTGCTTTGCTGCCTCCAAACTTTTTGGTGCTTAGCGATGGCACAAGGTAGTCCAATACCGTAATCACTGCGGCAATGGCTGCGGTGACGAACAGGAATAGCGGTGAATAGTCTGCTGCAGCAGTGAAACTGAGTACAAGCACTGCCGCCCAGCTGAGTGGTGGCCCCGGTAGCCCAGGGATAATAGAGCCCGCCACCCCAATGAGGGCAAGTATTATGGCGAGTATGATAAGAAATGTTTCCATGGTATTGAATTCGTTATTTTTAATTCGTTAATTCGTGAATACGTTAATTCGAAAATCGATTCACGCATTAGCACATTAACAGGTTAACGCATTAACACATCTACAAGTTCATTCACACATTCATGAAGACGGTCGGTGTCGTGTATCAGTTCGCGGAGCTTTTCAAGTTGGCGGGCATTACGCGAGTAGGGGATATAGAGTTTCAAATAACCACCTTCGGCATATTTCTCATTAAGGTGCTGTAGTGTACGCTGCCATTGGGCTTCGCGGTCCAGATTGGGATAATGGGAAAGACCATATTGGACGGTTCGGCGTATGATGGTCAAAGGTTCAATGTCGCGATCGGCTTCGGCCACAATGCGTCCATACAAACTCCGCGGTTCGGACGAGGAAGATGCTCTGTGATCCTCTATGGCTTGGGCAATGGTTTCTATCTCTTCAGGACTAAACCATTTCCGGAGCTCAGCGTCCTCGCGTACGATGCGGCCGGAGACCAGATGGTGCCTTTCCCGTCCCTCCACCACTCCTGTGTCGTGGTAGGCAGCGATGGTATATACCATATCTGGGTTCAGCTCGGGATAGTGTCCACCCAGTTCCATACTCTGTGCCATGACTACCTGTACATGGTCCAAACGGTGTGCTTGGTCGAAATGGTTGTATCGTGGCAGAATTTCCCTCTCCACATAATGTTTGAGACCGGCATTCACCATGGGGTACAACATCTTTTGGAACGCTTCCCGTGGGGTGCCGTCGCGCATATACACCACCCCGCAGCGACTGTAGCCAAGGCCTTGGATGATATGCAGCATAATGTGGTTGTTCTTGTGTGTGTCCACTCGGATAGAGGCACAGCGAGTCTCGCTCCACGCAAAGGCACACCGGGCAATCCCATGCACATTCGGTGCACAGGACAGACGGTGTATGGTTCCGTAGGGAGTGGTGTCGTCGAGCCATAGCCCGTCCTCAATATAGGCGTAGGTGGGTTCGGGCTCAAGCAAAAGGGCAAAATAGCCGACAATCACTCCGTCTGACGTGATAACATGGCCGATGCCGCGTTCTATATCGCTTCCTATCAAGTCGGCACCAGGGTATCCGTCCCATTGTGCGTAGTTCCCGTTTGTCCGCATGATACTTCGCGAGTGAGCGATAAGTTCCAGTATGCGGGGTACTTCGGCCTTCACGGCGGGACGCACGGAGTACGGTAAGCTGTTCCCCATCGTCATCCGGCTTAAAGAATCTTCTCAATAGCCACGACGATGTCGGAAGTGGGGGCTGTAGGCTCAAAACGGTTCACCACATTTCCCTCCCGGTCTATGAGGAACTTGGTGAAATTCCACTTAATGTCGGGATTGTCAGCGTAGAGGCTGTCCTGTGCCTTGAAGGCGTTGTGGAGGAAAGCTCCCCGCGGGTCGGTGGTGTCGAAGCCACCAAATCCAGCCTTGCTTTTCAGCCAGCTGTACAGTGGGATGGCGTTCTCTCCGTTCACGTCAATCTTGGCCATCTGCGGGAATGTGGTGCCATAGGTGCCAGTGCAAAAGGCATGTATTTCCTCCAACGACCCCGGTGCCTGTTCCCCAAATTGGTTGCAGGGGAAATCAAGAATTTCCAACCCACGGTCGCGGAACGTGACATAGAGAGACTGTAGCTCGGCATACTGAGGCGTAAAACCGCATTGCGTGGCGGTGTTCACCACCAGCAGCACTTTCCCTTGATAGTCGGAAAGAGACACCGTGTCGCCTGTGCCGTTCACGATGTTGAATTGATAGATGTTGTCAGTGTCAGCCACCTCGGCAACATCGGTCTTTTTCTGGTTACAGCCGCACAGCATCATAGTTGCTGCAATGCAAACGGCAAGAATCCTAAACTGTTTCATTGTTATGTATTTTATTGATAATTATTTTGTTGTATGCAATCTGTCGTGTCCGATTATAATTGCAAATATACAAAATAATCTTCAACTTTGACTATCCGTCCTCAAATCGGTGTCACAATCCCGAAAGGACTCTGCTCTGAAGTTTGTCAGTAGACAATTTTCTCAACGGGATAGTTGCCCACCTGCACCAACAGGATATGGTGCGATGTGGGTAGCAGGTCGGTCAGCCGCAGGGTGGCAGTGGCGACGGGGCTGCAATGATACAACTCCCTACCGCTGATGTCGTAAACCCTGACGGGCAGGGGCGTGACGGCATTAATGTAAAGCATTCCGTCCCTGCACACAAGGCTGTAGCTTCGTTCTCCCTCCGTCGTTTCGTCGATGCCGACGGGAAAGTCCTCAACAAAGTTGTGGAAGTGGCTCCATCGCTCGGTGTACGATGCAAGGCTGCCGCGACGTATATGCACCGCTATATCGGGGTCTATGCCGTCGAAGGTACCCCACGACACCTGTGGTGCCGTCTCGTTAGCCGAAATGATGGTGGTCACCCCTGTGCATCCGGCAAAAGCCTCTTCGCCAATACTGAAAACATTCTTCGGCAGGACGATACGGTGCAGTCCCGCGATGCCATAAAAAGCGTAGGGGGCTATGCGATAAGTGTTGTTGGGGATGACCGTGCTTCTGCATCCGCTGACAATCTGTCCGTTGTTTTTATCGTAGATGGCATTGCAACTGCTGCGGCTGTCATACTTGGTGTTGGCTGAATCAACAGTGATTGTGTCAAGGCTGGTACATCCCGCGAAAGGGTTATTCCCTATATAAAATACCGATGCGGGGATGTGTATCGATGTCAACCCGGTACAGTCCTGGAAAGCAAAATTGCAAATCTCCACAATGGAATCAGGCAGTGTTACTTGACGAAGACTGTCAAATCCGACAAAGGCATTCTGGTCAATACGTCGCACATCTCCGGGTATCACTGTGGCGGCACAGCCCACAACCAGCCAATTATTGGCAGTGTTGACGACAGCGTTGCAGCCACCGCGGCTGTCAAATACCGCATTGTCCGGGTCTACTGTCAGCGAGGTGAGTCCCCGGCAGTGCGCCAGACACATATATCCTACACTGCGTACTTTGGCGGGAATATGGAAAGACCGTAAAGCGGTGCAACCGTCAAAAGCGTAGTTCCCGATAACCTCTAAACTGTCCGGCAGGACAATTGCTGCAAGCTCCTCTATGCCCTGGAAAGCACGTGATGCAATGGAGGTGACAGTGGGCGGGATTGTGGAACGCCGGCAGCCGCATATCAGTTCATTCTCCCGTGTGTCGATGTAAGCGTTGCAACCCTGCGGCGTGGCGTAGGCACTGTTGCCCGGTAGCACAGCCATGCTGTCAAGCTCCGTGCAGTACGAGAAAGCCCCATACCCTATGTGTGTCACCGTTGCGGGAATGGTAATGCCCGTAAGGCTCCGACAATGGGCAAAAGCATAGTCTTCGACCACCGTAACTGGCACCGTGTGCAGCACCGAGTCGTATGGCCAGTCGGCATCGGGTTCGAAAAAGTATTCCCAGTACGAGGCACTATCGGGCAGGACAACATGCCCTGCCATGGTCGAATCCTGCTGGGTGACAAAAGCATTGTATTCCCCGCAAGAGACCCTGATACGATGACCCGAAGGCGAAACCACCCAGTCGTTTTGACCAACAGCCGTTGTGGCAGCGGCCATGAAGAATAATAAATATACAATCCTTTTCATGATAATATTTCAGTTTAGATAGGTTCTTTTATTCTCTGGAAAGTCTCGACAGGTCGGTGGAAAAACCGATGTGCACCGGATAGAGGTTGATGTGCTGCCCGTTACCGGTATCCATGTGGCTGAACATAGGCAGCAGGCTGCTCTCTATGTAAAAGCCCAGGATTCCCCAGTTGAGCGACAATCGCAGGTCGCACGTGAAGAAATAGTTCTTCCATGTGGCCGTGCTTGTTTCTGTTGTGGTATTGATGCCGTTTTCGTAGCTCTTATACGTCTGCTCCGTAAGGGAGGGAATCGACAGCCCCGGCAACAGCTCCACTTGGCAGAACAGCCCCGTGTGCGAGGGTTTGGCAAAGAGGTTGAACTGGATGGGAAACACCATGTTCGTGTTGTTCACTTGGCTCTGCCAGCCTCCGCGGTTGGCTACATCGCGCTGTCGGAACCCCTGCATGCCGTTGGTGGAATGGTAATAGACGTAGGGTGCGTTGAAATAATAGTGGTCGAACCGGAACCCGATGCCGACCCCGAGGCTCCAATGCTCGTGCATCACAAAAGCGTAGCCCAGTTCATATCCCGCCAAGTGGAACTTCCATTTCAGGCTATATGCACCACCGCCCACGGCAGGGTCAATACCCCCGTACCCTTTCAGCACACCGTCGCCCCAGTTCGACCACCCTGCCATCAGTTTGTAGAACAGCCGGTCGTCAAGCTTGTCGTAGCGGTAATGTACTACGGGTTCCGTGTTGACATTGATGGCGTTTGCATCCACACTCCCATTCTCTACATACGCCAAGGCCACCTGCTTGTTGCTGGAACCGACTGTGATGCCATAGCCCTTGGCTGCTGGAAGCACAGTGAGTGTCCTCCCGGTGTAAAAGAAAAGGTTGTCGGGTTGTTGCTCCGGACTGTCGGCATAGACGGCCACCCGCACACAGTCCACCGTGTCAGTCACTACGGCCACATGGCAACCCGCCGTTATCCTTACGCTGTCTATCCGTTGCACCTCCTGTTTTAGGATGCGCACAGGCACCTGCTGAGCCGTCACTGTGCCCGCGACCAGCAGGCATATCGTTGTCAAAAGAATTCTCTTCATAATTTTTTCCTGTTTAAAATTATTGCTGTTTAGTCGTTTGTCGCTACGAGTACCAACCGCAGTCCGACGTAGGTCAGCGGGTAATCGGCAGAGGCGTAGCCGCGGTAATACACTCGGCAGTCTTGGTCGTTGGAATGGTAATGCCCCCCGCGCACAACCATCAGGTCGTTTTCCCAGTGTGGCGGCCCTTGCGGGTCGGTCTGCGCCTCAGCTGGATATGGAGCGTAAATGTCGCTGCACAGTTCCGCCACATTCCCGCTCATGTCATACAGCCCGAGTCTGTTCGCTTTCAATTGTCCCACAGCATGCAGATGGCCGCCGCTGTTGTAGTAGCTCCAGGCCACCTCGTTCGAGTAGTATGCACCGCTGAAACGGTCGCTCGTCGAGCCGTTACGGCCACCACGTGCCGCATACTCCCATTCCGACTCGGTCGGCAGCCTCAGCCGCAACCTCGAAAGGTGTTCGATGCGGGCCAGAAACGTGTCCACCTCGTCGCGTCTCATGCCCTCCATGGGCAAACTGGCGGTTTCGATGGAGTAATGGCCGTCCATGCCGGTGCCGTCGCCCATGATGTCATACCACTGCTTGCGGCTTATCTCGTAGCGTCCCAGCCTAAAACCGCTGATGGTGACCTGATGCACCGGCGTCTGTTCTGTCCATGTGGTAGAATCAAATCCCGGCATTGAAGGGAAAGTGAACTGCACCCCCATGAAAAAAGTGCCACCCTCCACCGCCACAAGGTCTTCGGCCATTTGGCGTATCGACTCCCGTTGTGCCGCTGTTGCTTCCGGTGCCCAAACAATGCCCAATTCAGGCATATTCGGCTCGGGAGCTTCCTTTGCGCACCCTGCCACAACCAGACAGACAATAACCATGTTGAATATTTTCCTCATATTGTTTAATCCTTAATGGGTTGAATAAAATATCATTCTCAATTCTCAGTTTTCAATTCTCAATCCCCCCATCAGAGCATTCCTATTTTCTGTCCTGTGGCAATAAGGCGGCAGGCCAGATTGTGGCATGTCTCTTTGTTCTCGGGGCTTGCAACAAGGTCTTGCCTGTTCTCGACACGGCAGCCATACACCACCAGCCTGTCGCTCTCGCATAGTTGTGGCTGTGCTGACGTTGCGGGTTCCAGATGCTCAACGGGCACGGCTTCTGCTGGCAGGGACGCTGGCTTTGTGGCCAAAGGTTCGTTTATGGCATGCCGTTTCATCTGCGCTATGGGGTGTGCAACGACACGGGGTTGGACGGATGGACTATTGCTTTTGGTTGGTTCAATGGCGGTTGCCGGTTTGGCAGAGGCAATATATCCCGCCGGAGTTGATACGGTGCCGATTCCCGTCTGCGACGGACTCCGCAACAACACGGCTGTAGCAAACAACACGGCAATACAGGCTGCAGCACCCCATCGCCACCAGACAAGGGCGCGGACGGGGTGTCGTTTCAACGCATCTTTGTATTGGTATTGGACATCGGGAGGCGTCACTATCGGCTCATCGCTGTAATACTGCCTGTATTCCTGCTCGATGTCGGGATGTTCGCGGAGAAACGTCTCCACCTCCCTTCGCTGCCCTTCGTCTAACAGTCCCTCGTGGTATTGCAGCAGTATGGCCTCGTAATTATCCGTGGTAATCATCTTCATTGTCTATAAAATCAATAAAATCTATCATTTCTATCTATTCTCAGTCAAATATTTCCGAGCCTTCACCCTTGCCCGGTACAGGTAGGTTGCAACCTGTTGCTCGCTCAGTCCCGTTATTTCGGCCATCTCTTTGTAGCTGTATCCCTCCAAGTCGTGCATCAGCAACAGCATCCTCTGTGTGTCGGGCAATGTAGTCAGCATCTTTTCTATGCTGTCGTGCAGCTCATAGTCGTTATGGGGACTGTAGCTCTCGTCAGGAATCATCTCCTCTCCGGTTAGTTTTTTCCGTTGCCGGTATCTGTCCACCAATCGTCGGTACAGCACTCGCATCAAATAGCCTTTGGCGCCGTCTGCCCCCACTTCCCTGTGGTGTTCCCATAGGGTGACAAAACTGTCCTGCACGGCATCGTTGCTCTCGTCCTCATCGCCCGTGTAGCGCAGGGCGAAGCGGAACAGGTCGTCGCTGTATTTGTCTACTATGAGGTTGTACTCCTTTATATCCATCGGCCGTTTGTTTCTCCGTCCTCCTGTTTAACCAATAGACGCACAAGTGCGCCCGTTTATTACACTTCCGGAAAAATATTTTTCATGCTGCAAAGATACTATTTTTTCCCCATCTGTGTCGAAAATTATTGTTGATTCATTGAAAGGACATTCTTTAGACGATATTTAAACGATATTTGAACGATATTTCTACGATATTCTATCGTTGAAATATCGTTGATGTATCGTTGAAGTATCGTTGATATGATGGAATAAGATATTTTTTCTGCGGGACGGAGGGAGGGGCGGAAAAAGTCGCTGAGGGCAATAATTGCGACACAGTTGCGTTATTGGGGCATGAAAGGAAACGAATTGAAACCCCATATTGGCATTTTCGGCCGTCGTAACTACGGCAAAAGCTCGCTGGTGAATTTCCTCACCGGGCAGCAGATAGCTATTGTGTCGGATTTGGCCGGCACCACTACCGACCCTGTGAAGAAAACCATGGAGATTGGCGGTGTGGGGCCTGTGGTGTGGATTGACACCGCCGGCATTGACGACGAAGGCTCCGTGGGCCGCCTCCGTATTGACAAGAGTCTGGAGATGTTGGCTCAGGCTGATTTGGCTCTTATCCTTTTTACCGACAATCGTTTTGAGGCAGAGGAGGTGATGCTGGTTGACACTTGCCGCAAGCGAGGCATTCCGTATGTGCTTATCTATTCGCAGGCCGACCGCATGAAGCCAGACCCGGCTTTGGTGGAGCGTATCGAGGCCGACTATGATACGCGCGTTTTTGTGCTGACGGTCAAGGATTCTTCGCTGCGCGAGCCTCTCACCGCCCGTATTCGCGAGGCTTTGCCTGAATCGGCCTATGTGCATCGTTCGCTCTTGGGTGATGTCGTGGGAGAAGGCGACACGGTGGTGATGGTCACCCCGATTGACTCTTCCGCTCCCGAGGGTCGTATGATTCTGCCCCAGGTACAGGTGTTGCGAGACCTGTTAGACAATCATGCCCGTGCCGTGGTGTGCCGCGAAACCGAGTTGGAAGGCACGCTGGCGGGGTTGAAGGAGCCACCGAGGCTGGTGGTGACGGATAGCCAGGTGTACGGTATGGTGTCGAAGATTGTGCCCGACGAGGTGTTTCTTACCTCTTTCAGTGTGGTGTTGGCCCGTGCCAAAGGGCTTTTTCAGGAGTATGTGAAAGGCACGTCGGCTATCGACAGTCTGAAAGACGGCGACCGGGTGTTGATGTTAGAGAGCTGCACGCATAATGTCACTTGCGAGGACATAGGACGGGTGAAGTTGCCTAAACTATTGGCGAAATACACAGGCAAGCAGTTGCATTGTGAGGTGGTGGCAGGTCTCTCTGCATTGCCTCAAGCCATGGGCGACTATGCGCTGGTGATACAGTGTGGCGGCTGCGTGGTGACAGCCAAGCAACTGGCTGCCCGTTTGGCTCCTGCCATCGAGGCAGGGGTGCCGGTGAGCAACTATGGCTTGGCCATTGCCTATATGAACGGCATCTTCGAGAGGTCGATGCGAATTTTTGAATGTGTTAATGAGTTAACGTGTTAATGTGTTAGTCGATTAACGAATTAACGAAATAACGAATTTACGAATTAATAATGATTGATATTAGACCTAAATATAATCTTTCGATTATTGTGGCGGTGGCGCAGAACATGGCTATCGGCAAGGACAATGATTTGTTGTGGCATATCAGCGACGACTTGAAACGTTTCAAGGCTCTTACATCCGGACACACTGTTATTATGGGACGGCGTACGTTCGACTCCCTTCCCAAGAAGCCGTTGCCCAAACGGCGCAACATCGTGCTGACGCACGACGAGGGTTTCCATTACGAAGTGCCCCCGACGGCAACGGGCAGGCTGGAGGTGGCTCATAGTATCCCTGAGTTGCTGCGCATGGTGGAAGGGGAGGAGGAAACCTTTATAATGGGCGGCGGCACAATCTACCGCGATTTTCTTCCGTTGGTGAACAGACTGTATGTGACTTGGGTCTATAAGGATTTCGAGGCGGATGTCTTTTTCCCCGTCATCGACCGCTCGGCGTTCCGCCAAGTGAGCCCCACCGACCGCATGACCG
>JAEEGF011912953.1_pt1 | contig 29455 bp, 28 predicted proteins | sample 9134171 | NCBI WGS metagenome assembly JAEEGF01 (sample SAMN16246542, study PRJNA631951) | gut metagenome | biome: gut microbiome; feature: rumen; material: AP-attached | host: Bos | place: Iran: Karaj | collected 2018-10 | reverse complement strand
CATGGTCTTCGGGCAGATGAACGAGGCCCCCGGCGTCAGGATGAGAGTGGGACTCTCAGGCCTCACCATGGCGGAGTATTTCAGAGACGAAATGAACAAGGACGTGCTCCTTTTCATAGATAATATTTTCAGATTCGTGCAGGCGGGTTCCGAAGTATCCACACTTCTGGGCCGTATGCCCTCAGCCGTAGGCTACCAGCCCACGCTGGCAGAGGAGATGGGAGCCCTGCAGGAGAGGATCACCTCCACCAAGGCGGGGTCCATCACATCGGTGCAGGCGGTATACGTGCCTGCCGACGACCTGACCGACCCGGCCCCGGCCACCACATTCTCACATCTGGACGCTACCACCACCCTGAGCCGTAAGATCGCCGAGCAGGGACTTTATCCCGCCGTGGATCCGCTGGCATCCAACTCCAGGATACTGGAGGCGGACATAGTGGGGGAGGAACACTACTACGTGGCACGCAGGGTCCAGGAGATCCTGCAGAAGTACTCGGAGCTCCAGGACATCATTGCCATCCTGGGTATGGAGGAACTGGGCGAAGAGGACAAGCTCACCGTGTGGCGTGCTCGTAAGATCCAGAGATTCCTGGCCCAGCCCACCTTTGTGGCGGAGAAGTTCACCGGCCTCAAGGGAGTTTACGTTCCCCTGAGCGAGACGGTCCGCGGCTTCAAGGCCATCATCGAGGGAGAGATGGACGACCTTCCCGAGGCGGCCTTCTACAACGTTGGTACCATCGACGATGCAGTTAAGAAGGCAGAAACTTTGAAATAGTGCGCAAGACATGCGCGTGCAGCAATGAACACATTCGAACTTCACATCCTGGCCGCCCAGAGAGACCTCTTCGAAGGTCAGGCTGAATCCCTGATCGTGCCCACCACCGAGGGCATGTATGGGATCCAGGCAAAACATATGAATATGATCGCAGGGATAATCCCCGGTGAGCTCACCTTCCGGCCGGAAGGCGAAGCAGACCTGCACGCCTTCGTTTCCAACGGCATGGTGATCGTCAAGGACGGCGAAGTCACCGTTCTGGTGGGAGCCGCCGAGTACCCCGACGAGATCGACGTGAACCGCGCCGAGCGCGCAGCCGAGCAGGCCAGGGAAGAGATGGTGCGCCACAAGAGCAAAAGAGTGTACGCCGAGGCCCAGCGCCAGCTGGCCCGCGCCACATCCAGACTCAAGGTATCGAAGATAAAGAGATGATCCAAGGAGAGACCGCAACATGGACGAGAAAGAAATCAGACTGAAATACGCCAATGCCGACAAGGACAGCATGCTGCCCTACCTGGGGGACATAATGAAAGAGAACCTGGCACACGCCAGGCACATAGAGGGAGAGATCTACACCTTCACCAGTATTTTCCTGGCGGTGGCGGCAGCGACCCTGACACTGAACTTCGGCGGAACAGCAGGAAATACTGTGTCCCTCCTGATGCACGCCATCATCCTGGCGGCAGGAGCGATGGCCTACGGTCTTTTGAAGAGATGGTACACCGCCTTTGACCGTCACATGGAATTTGCAGAGAGAGCCTATTACATGCAGGAAGCCATCATCCTTGAGGGCAAGACTCCCGCAGATGTGATGCTCCTTTGGGATAAGCCCCTGAAGGAACTCCAGGACGCGGTGCCCACGGAAGCCATGTTTGCCTTCCATCATCCCAGGAAGCCCAACGCTCTGCGCACCCGTCAGATGATCATTTACTTCTACATCATAGTTCTGGTGATCATGGCCATCGTTATGATCATCGACCTGATAACTCTGGCCATGGGCTGAGGCCCGGTCCGAAAGGAAAAACCATGATCAAACTTATCGCAACAGACCTTGACAATACCATGCTGGACGCAAACGGTCTGGTCACCGACGAGACCAGGAAGCTCCTGGCTGCCGCGGAGGCCCGCGGGGTCAAGCTGGCCCTTTCCTCCGGCAGATCCATAAATTCCGTGAAGGGTGTGGGAGCATCCATCGGTTTGCCTTACTATGCCATCTGCTACAACGGCGGACTGATCATAGCCCCAGGCTGTGACGGAGAGGATCAGGTGATCTACGAGAATCACCTGGACGAGGAGACCTTCCGCACCATCGTGGAATATGCCCATGAAGAGGACCTTTACGTCCAGGGCTACGACCGGGGCGTGATAATGGTCGAAAACCTCCGCACCGACATCCACCCGGATCCGGACCTCAGGTACGCAGAGTACAGAGAGGTGGGCGACCTCCTCGGTGTGGAATACTTCAAAACACCCAAGCTCCTGGTGTCCTGCGATCCGGCGGAAGTCCCCCGCCACATGGAGGAACTCAACAAAAGACTGGGGTTCAGGATCTACATGGCCCAGTCCGAAAGATACATCATTGAGATAATGCCCGCCGGCGTCAACAAGGGCTACGCCCTGAGCATGCTGGCCAGGCACCTCAAGGTGAGACGCAGCCAGATCGCGGCCTTCGGCGACAACACCAACGACCTGCCACTCCTTCGGGCGGCAGGCACGGCGGTGGCGGTAGCGAACGCCGTGGATGCAGTGAAGGAAGAGGCCGACATGATCACGGAAGGCACCCGCGACCAGGGCTTCAACGAGGCGGTGAAAAAGCTGATCCCGGGACTGGAATAAGATCGCTGCTTTACCGCAACAACCTTTGGACAATACACCTCCGCTATGATACAATATAGCGGAGCTATTTTTTGACCGAACAGGAGGTCCTCATGAAAAGACTGTTATCTATTGGTGAAGCCATCGTAGATATGGCCCCAAGTGAAAAAGCATATGCGATCAAGGACGTGGAGGCGTTCTATCCCAATGCCAGCGGCGCTCCGGCGGACGTCAGCGGCGCCTACGCCAGACTGGGCGGCCCGGCGGGCGTCATCACCCAGGTGGGTGACGATCCATTCGGCGACAAGATCGTGGAATCCTTCGGAGGCTACGGCATCGACACCAGTATGATCTGCCGCACCAGAGAGGCCAAGACATCTCTGGCATTCATATCTCTTAAATACGACGGCGGCCGAGAGTTCGACTTCTACAGGAAGCCCGGCGCGGACATGCTGTTCCAGCCGGAAAACGTTGATCCCAAGTGGTTCAGGGACTGCTTCGCACTGCAGTTCGGATCGGTCTCTCTGGGGGACTTCCCCATGAAGAAGGCCCACAGGAGAGCCATCGACCTCGCCAAGGAGAATGGAGCCATCATCAGCTTCGACCCGAATCTTCGGTTCACCCTCTGGGACGACCTGGCGGCCCTTCGCAAAGCCATCTGGGAATTCATCCCCGGCACCGACATCCTCAAAGTCTCCGATGATGAGCTTGAATTCATCACAGCCTCCGCCAACGTGAACATCGCCAAGCAGATGTTCTTCGACCGCGGCGTGAAGGTTTTGCTCTACACCATGGGCGACAAGGGCATGAAGGCCTTCACAAGGACGGCCTACGCCGAGGATCCTGCCAGAAAGGTGGAGGTGGTGGATACCACCGGAGCCGGCGACGGTTCCATCGGAGCCTTCCTTTACAAGCTGGCTGAGATGGGAATGACCCCGGACACTCTGGACAGCCTGACCAACGAACAGCTTAAGGAGTGCATCTCCTTCGCCAACGTTTTCTGCGCTCTGAGTGTGCAGAAGAGGGGCACCATCAGCTCATACCCCACCCTGAAGGAAGTGCAGGAGTGCGGTCTGTAGGAGATAAACCATGGCTAAGCAGTATTACGTCGACGACGGAAAAAAGAAAAGAAAGTCCCCCTGGAGGAGCCTGCTGGCCATCCCCATCATGCTGGTGGTGGATGTGCTGGCACTGATCGCGGCCCTGGCGGCCGACGGAGCGGCCTACCCGGCGGGATCCGGCGAGGGGCATCCCTTCCCGGCCATCACTTTCACGGCCTTCATACTGTTGGCGATCGTCACGGTCATCGTGGTGGTGATAGCTGTGATAAAAGCGGTGGCAGGGGCAGCACGGAATAAGGAGGATGACGGGCTGTGACGCACCGCCCGGCGCAGATGTTTTGCGCAAAAAAATAAGAGAATATAATATTAAGGAGAAATAGAATGAACAATGTACCTCAGATCAAGATCGGCCTCGTGACCGTTTCCCGCGACTGCTTCCCGGCGTCCCTGTCAGAATCCAGGAGGGAAGCGCTGGCCAAGGCCTACGCCTCCAAGTACGACGCAAGCGAACTCTACGTATGTCCAACCATCATCGAGAGCGAGATCGACATGATGAAGGCTCTGGAGGACGTGAAGGAGGCCGGATGCAACGCGCTGTGCGTTTTCCTGGGCAACTTCGGCCCGGAGATCCCGGAGACCATGCTCGCCAAGCAGTTCGGAGGCCCCTCCATGTACGTGGCGGCGGCTGAAGAGTCACAGCAGGACCTGCTGGACGGAAGAGGAGACGCTCTCTGCGGCCTCTTGAGCGCAAGCTACAACCTGAACATGAGAGGCGTGAAAGCATACATCCCGGAGCGCCCCGTGGGAACCGCGGAGGAACTGGCAGACAGGATCAACGAATTCGTACCCATCGCCAAGGCACTGGTTGCCCTGAAGGACCTGAAGCTCATCTCCTTCGGACCCCGCCCCTATGACTTCCTGACCTGCAACGCTCCCATCAAGCAGATCTTCGATCTGGGCGTAGAAGTTGAGGAAAACTCTGAGATGGATCTTTACGATTCATATCTTAAGCACGCGGACGATCCGAGGATCGGCGACGTAGTTGCCGACATGGCGGCAGAACTTGGCGCAGGCAACCTGATCCCGGACATCCTGCCCAAGCTGGCCCAGTATGAGCTGACCTTAAGAGACTGGGCTGAGCAGCACAAGGGTGCCCGCAAATACGTGGTGCTCACCACCAAGTGCTGGCCCGCCTTCCAGTCCGAGTTCGGCTTCGTGCCCTGCTACGTGAACTCCCGCATCGCGGGCTCCGGCATCCCCGTAGGCTGCGAAGTGGACATCTACGGAGCCATCTCCGAGTACATCGGCCAGGTGATCTCCGGTGACGCTGTCACCATCCTTGACATCAACAACTCCATCCCCCGCGACATGTACGAGGAGTCCATCAAGGGCAAGTACGACTACAAACAGTCAGACACGATAATGTGCTTCCACTGCGGAAACACCTGCTCCAGTAGGCTCCAGACCCGCACCATGTGCAACCAGAGGATAATGAGCCGCAACCTGCCGCTGACGGTGACCAAGGGCACCATGGAAGGCGACCTTGTTCCCGGCGACGTGACGCTCTACCGCCTCCAGGGCACAGCTGAGGGCGGCATCAGCGCGTACATCGCTGAAGGAGAGGTCCTTCCGGTGGCAACACGCTCCTACGGCGGCACAGGTGTCTTCGCCTTCCCGGAGATGGGCAGATTCTACCGCCACGTGCTCCTGGAAAAGCACTTCCCGCACCACGGCGCGGTGGCCTTCGGACATCACGGCAAAGCCATCTACGAAGTCTTCAAGCTTCTGGGCGTGCCCGTATCCGAAATCGGCTTCAATCAGCCCGCCGGCATGAGATATCCCGGGGAGAATCCGTTCTAAAGGAAAATAATGGAATGTACAGGCGCAGCACATGGCTGCGCCTGTTTTTATGTTGTTGGGCGAGGGGCAAAAGGCTAGGCTTGGAATTGTGTCGACCCGCATTACTGTATGATTTCAAAATATTAAAATCGTACAGTAGGGAGGTTCCGTGTTTTACTGTACAAAATAGATTTTCTCTATATGTACAGTAATTACTTTGAGAAAACTGAGGGAAACAGGCTGAAAACAAGGCTTTTCCAAGGAAAATGAAGATTTTTTACTGTACTATTACAAAAAATCCAGATCGTACAGTATAATCGGAGTTACGCGGATAAAAAATGACATCCGAACCCCCCACACCCACAGCACACAAAAAAGCCGGCGCATCCCAGCGCCGGCTTTTGTTATACATATATATCTTACAGCACTCTCTGTCCGTTCACCTTGAGTGAGAAGGTGGAGTCCAGGACTCGGGCTGCGTGGGAGCACATGGTCATGCGTTCCAGGAATATGTCAAAGTATTCGTACATGGTGCAGATGCTCTCGTCGATGGTGAGGTAGAGTGTTATCCTCTTTTCCTCCTTGCCGCATCTGAGCCTGGTGTCGGTGACAGCGTGGTTCACCCGGTCATGGATGTCGAACTGCATGGGGTCTTTCTGGCGCACACGGGTCCTCCGCACGTCGGTCTTGTCTGCGATGATCAGTGCCGCAGAGACGGGATCGGCGGCGACACCGTCGGATTCATCGTGATTGGCGATGGCGGAGACGACGCGGACGCGGTCTTCGACGGAAAGGTCGGTCTCCTTGAGGATCTCGTTGGCCAGCAGGGCGCCGTACTCTGCGTGATGATGCCTGTTCAGGGCGTTTCCGATATCATGCATGAAGCCGGCTATCTTTACCAGTTCGATCTCTTTCTGACTGTAGCCGAAAGCCTCCAGTATGTCCGCAGCCCTCTTTGCCACCAGGGTGGTGTGGGCTGTGGAGTGATCGGTGTAACCCAGGGTGTCCAGGATCGTGCAGGCCCGGTTATAGTATTCGAGAACTTCTTTGTTCTTGGCTATGTCTTCGTATTTCATCTGGTGCTCCTTCCGGGAATATCAGGTGTACTTTGGCGGCTTAGTATGTCCGGCGTTCTAAAGTCTCTTTCGGGGCATGGGAAGTCTCAGGTTCATGTCCACGTTCAGGGCGGTCTTCACCAGCCAGAGGAAGATGACCAGGACGACTATGGGTATGATGCAGGTGGTGACTATGAGCACCGCGAAGGCCTCCATCATGTTGTTCAGGATCGTCTGGAACTTCTGGGTCACGCCGTTCAGCTTTTCTTCGGCGGAGTTGAAGAGGTTCTGGAACCAGTTGCCGCTTTTTTCGGTGGCGGAATCGCCCTCGTATGAGTCGGCCTCCTGCTGGACTTCATCGGTGGCTTCCTGAGCGGCCTGGATGGTGGCATCTATGGTGGATCCGTAGTTGTCGCGGATGGTGTCGGAGACCCATGCGCTGACCGGGACCAGCAGAGCTACTGCGATGCCTGTGGCGATGAGTTTGGTGCCGATCCTGCCCCAGCCGCCGTTGTTCCTGAACATGGCCAGCAGCTTGGAAATGCAGCCTGCGGGTATCAGCACCACGAAGGACAGTGCCCCCAGAATGGTGAGCATGAACTTCTCGGCGTAGATGGCGCAGAGCACGATTATGAAGTCGCCTGCCACGTCGGCCAGCTTCTCTGCTATGGGAGTGGCCACGTCGCCGGGGATGAGGGTAAGGAGAGCCGACGCTGCGGTGGCGGATGCCATCAGCTGTGTCACGGTGTTCCTGCTTTCATTCAGCCTCTCGATGGTGGTCTGGTACGTGTCGGCCTTCGATGCGAAAAACAGTCCGAAGAGCACGGAAACCACCAGGACGATGACAAGAAGTATGACTATCGCCCGCTTGCTGTCGATCTCCCTGGGAGAGTTGCCTGGGAGAAGGTTAGGTGTGTTGTTGATGTTTTCGTCCATTTTTTGCTCCAATCTGCGATAAGTGCTTAATCTGAGCAATGACTACCGGCTTTCCAGCCTGGGCTCCTTCGGGGTACGTCCCACGAACCACATGGAGACCAGGATAAGGGCCATGCCCACGAACCTTAACAGGCTGTGGGGCTCGTTATATACGATTATTCCGAAGATCGCCGCAACGGCGACTTCGATGGAACTCAGAACGTTTACTTTGGCGGGATCCCGGACCAGTTTGATGCCGGTGTAGTACAGCACGTATCCCAGGGCACCCTCCAGGAGACCGTAGGGGACGCTGACCATGAGGACGCGGGGCGCCCAGATCTCCGGGCCGGCAGACCAGGGCTGCACTATGAAGAGCAGGCAGACGACTCCCACCAGGAAGGTGTAGAAGCATACGGTTATGGGGTCTCTGCCGTCGGTGGCGAACTGGCTTACCAGAATGTTCACCGCGAAGAAAAAACTGCAGAGGAACCCGATCGCTATGCCGTACATGGGAAGACCGCTCAGGGAGGCCTTGCCTCCGGTCACCGCCAGGAAGCAGCCCAGGAGGTTCAGCACCAGGGCGATGCCTTTGTACCGGTTGAAGGGGGTCTTAAGGAAGATCCGGGCCAGTATGGTGCTGAAGATCGGGGCGGTGTACAGTATGACCGCCGCCAGACCCATGCCGATGCTGGCTATGGCTTCCACGTAGCAGTAGGCCATGATCACGTCTCCCAGGATCCCCAGGAAGGCGCAGATCAGGAAGCCCTTCAGGTCGATCCTGAAGCCTTCCCTGCCGCGGACTGCCGCCAGGTAGATCCCTATGGAGATCACGGTCACCAGGAACCTCTCGAAGTTGATCTGGAACGACGTGAGTCCCATGTTCCCCAGGGTGGTGGTGAAGAACCCGATCAGCCCCAGCATTGCTCCGTAGGTCAGTGTGCAGATGTAGCCTTTGCGTACGTCACTCATGCCGCCTGTTGCGCCGCGCCGCCTGTCGCGCCGCCTCTATTCCATGGTGAACTTCTTGGCCAGGTCGGCGTAGCGCACGAAAAGCCCGAAGTTCACGTAGTAGTAGTTGAATTTATGTTCGTGCCTGACCTCCACAAGCCCCGACTGGATCAGCTTCTTCATGTGCTGGGATACGGTGGCCTGCGCGTAGCCGAATTCCTCCACCAGGTCCTTGGTGCAGACCCCGCGGAGCTCCATGTTGGCTTTCATTATGTATTTGAGCATCTTCACCCTGAGAGGGTGCGCCAGCGAGTCGGACACGTCGGCGATGAGGACGACCTCGTCCTCGTCAAAATCGTTTTTGTCTCTTCTGATTCTCATAAACTTTCCTTCCTTCGGGCGCGGTGTGCCGCGGCCGGTCCAGCCCGGCGCAAAACCTGCCCGTACTGGGATATTTTACCATAGCAGAGTGGGAATTAACAGAGCACAGACAACAAAATATTTACCCCGTGGCGGACTCATAAAACAGGTGCAAAATATTATGCACTGTGATATAATCGATGTGTACGGAGGGCATTTTTATGAACGCAGAAGAATACAAGGCTCTGGTGGACGAGCTCATAGAGCTCCTGGACGAGGGGATATACATCGTTGACAGCCAGGGCGTGGGGATACATTACAACAAGGCCATGGCCGGCACGGAAAAGGTCCACGTCAGGGATGTGCTGGGAAAGAAGTTCCACGAGGCATTCCCGGACTTCGAGCTGGGGGAAAGTACCATCTACAGGGCCCTAAGCCGCGACCAGGCCACCAGGAACGCCCAGCAGACCTACAAGAATCTCTACGGCAAGGAGATAACCACGGAGAACACCACCATCCCGGTAATGGTGGACGGCAGGACCGTCGCAGCCATCGAGGTGTCCAAGAACATCACTGACCTGAGAAGGGTGTCGGACTCTCTGCTGGAGATCCAGGAGGGCAAGATGGAACACGCTCCCATCAGGGGCCGGGAGATCATGAAATACACCTTCGACGACATATACGGTGAGAACGAGCGGTTCCTGGAGGTGGTGAAGCGTGCCCGCAAGGCCGCCATCAACGACGCTTCGGTGTTCATCTACGGCGAGACGGGAACGGGCAAGGAGCTCATCGCCCAGAGCATACACAACAACGGGTCACGGGCGGGCAAGCCCTTCCTGGCCCAGAACTGCGCGGCCATCCCCGAAAGCCTTCTGGAAGGCCTGCTCTTCGGAACGGCCAAGGGCGCTTTCACCGGAGCCGTGGACAGGGCGGGGCTTTTCGAGCAGGCCAGCGGCGGCACGCTTTTGCTGGACGAGATCTCGGCCATGCCCTATGACCTGCAGTCCAAGCTGCTCCGTGTCCTCCAGGAGTCCTACATCAGGCGGGTAGGCGGCTCCCGGGACATTCCCATCGACGTGAGGATCATCGCCACCGTAAACGAGGCTCCCGAGGAACTCATCGCAAAGGGGCTGCTGAGGAAGGACCTGTACTACAGACTGAATGTCATCAACATTTCCATCCCGCCGCTCCGGGAGAGGGTGGACGACATAGTTCCCCTTTCGGAGAAGTTTCTGGACAAGTACAACCGCCGATACAACAAGCAGGTCTGGATGCTTTCCGACGGCGCGGCCCAGAAGCTGAGGGCCTACGACTATCCCGGAAACGTCAGGGAACTGGAGAATATCATTGAGCAGGCGGTATCTATGGCGGACAACGAGCACGTTTTGACGGAGAAGCATCTTTCCATGCCGGAGGAGGTGGTCCCTATGCAGGAACCCACCACGCGCTACGATCAGACGATGCCCCTGGACAAGTACCTGAGCTCTGTGGAGAAGCAGATCATCGCAGACGAGATGGTCAGGGCCAAGGGCAACATCTCCAAGGCCGCGGCGGCGCTTTCCATCAAGCGCCAGACCCTCCAGCACAAGCTGAGGAAGTACGACATACGCTAGTATTCATGGGCATTCCGGGCCTTGTGTGCAAAATACTTTGCATATAAATCGCAAAATATTTTGCACGCGCTGGGCCCGGAGACCACGGGACCGGCCGCAGAAAGGCCGGTTTTTCGTATATTTGGCCAAAGAATCGGGCTGCGGGCGGGGTTTTTTGTGGTAGGAGTACAAAAAACGTCCTTTCATGTATACATTATTTTTAAAGCCGCATGGCATAAAACTTGCGATATATAATAATGTAATTAAAACTTACACCCTTTGGGATGTTAAGTATATCGTTTTCAATCAAATGAGGAGGAATAAGTAATGGAAAATGTAAAAGTAATCATTTGGGGTTTAGGCTCAATGGGCGGCGGAATGGCTGACATGCTTCTCAGGAAGAAGGGCGTTGAGATCGTAGGCGTCGTTGGAAGAAACAAGAAGATCGGAACTTCCATGTATGACTACATCAAGACAGAGAGAGGCGACAGACCGGACGTCATCATCCAGGACGAGTCCATCATCAAGCCCGGCGCAGCTGACATCGTTCTTCTCTGCACCGACTCCTTCACAAAGGAAGCTTTCCCCAAGATGAAGTTTATCCTTGAGCAGAAGATCAACTGCATCACTTCCGCAGAAGAGATGGCATTCCCTGCAGCTCAGAATCCTGACCTCGCAGCTGAACTTGACAAGATCGCTAAGGAAAACGGCGTTTCCATCCTTGGAACAGGCGTTAACCCCGGCCACATCATGGACCTTCTGGTTCTCGTTTGGACAGGCGTACTTACAGACGTTGAAGAGATCACTTCAAGAAGAGTCAACTCACTTTCACCCTTCGGACCGCTCGTAATGCATGAGCAGGGCATCGGCATCCCCGTTGAGGAATTCCTTGAGAGGAAAGCTAACCACACAATGTCCGGCCACGTTGGATTCGCAGAGTCCGTTGGCATGATGGCTGCTGGTATGGGACTCAAGGTTGAAGAGTTCTCCCAGGACATGAACCCCATCACAACTGACGTTGACAGAAAGTCCCCCTACGGATTCGCAGCAGCAGGTTCCTGCGCAGGCGTTGCCATGACAGCAGAAGCTAAGCTCTCCGGCGGAATCCCCGTACACATGGATCACCCGCAGCAGATCGAGCCCGAGCAGGTCGGCATCCAGACCGGTGACTATGTAATCATCAAGGGAACTCCCAACGTAAACATGAAGAACTCTCCCGAGATCGAAGGAGGACTTGGAACAATCGCTATGTGCGTGAACATGATCCCGTTCGTTATCAATGCTGAGCCCGGCCTCAAGACAATGATCGACCTTCCGATTCCCAGAGCTATCATGGGCGACTTCAGAGACTTCATCGCAGAAGACAAGAAGATCGTAAAATAATCAGACGAGCTTAATTTGATTTATGACTCATGGGGCACGCCGGCGGCGATCGGCGTGCCTCATGTCAGCAAATAAGGAGAGAAAAATGGCTAAAAAAGGAGATTGGGTCCGCATCCATAACATCGTACTCAGATCCGAGCAGCGTACGGGAAAACTTCCCGACGATACAAGGGCATCTGACCTTCAGATGTGGACTAAAGGTTTTTTACAGGACGAGGCCGCTGAGATCGGAGACGAAGTAACAGTTCTTACAGCAGCAGGACGTCTTGAAAAGGGAACTCTTTTCGAAGAGAGACCTCATTACACTCACAGCTATGGCGACTTCGTTCCCGAGATCATCGAGATCGACCGTCAGCTGAGAGAGATCCTTCACGGAGGTGAGAAATAATGGCAGTGAATTTACCAAAAGATTATGATTCCGTGATGGCAAGAGGCAACGACATCATGAAGGAAGCCCTTGGACTTGACTACACACCCTTCGAGTCCGGCTCAGTTGCCTTCGATTATGAAGCTCTTATGAAATCAACCAACTACACCCTGGACGAGATCAACAGGATCCAGTCCAGAACAGGAGTTGGCAACACACCGCTTCTCGAGCTGAGAAACATCACAGCTCTCGCAAGAAAATATGCTAAGCCGGGTTACGGCGCCAGGATCTTCGTCAAGGACGAAGCTGCCAACGCTTCCGGTTCCTTCAAGGACAGACGTGCTGCCTGCGCATGCGCTCACGCCAAGAAGCTTGGCTACAAGGGCGTTGTAGCAGCAACATCCGGAAACTACGGCGCAGCCGTTGCTTCCCAGGCCGCAATGCAGGGACTTGAGTGCATCATCGTTCAGGAGTGCTATGATTCCAAGGGAATCGGCCAGCCTGAGATCGTTGAGAAGGCCAGAAAGTGCGAGGCTCTCGGAGCTGAAGTTATCCAGCTCACAGTAGGACCCGAGCTTTTCTACACCACACTTTCCGTACTTGAGGACACAGGATTCTTCAACGCTTCCCTTTACTCACCCTTCGGTATCTCCGGTATCGAGACTCTCGGCTACGAGATCGCGATGCAGTGCAGAGAGAAGCTGGGAAGAGATCCGGACCTGGTAGTCTGCACCAACGCAGGCGGCGGAATGCTGACAGGTACTGCAAGAGGACTGCTTAAGGCCGGCTGCAAGGATACCAAAGTATATGCAGCATCCATCGACCTCAGCGGACTTTCAATGGCATCCGACGTCGACTTCAACCGTAAGTCCTGCACCACAGGACACACCGGATTCGGCGTTCCCTATGCTACAGACCCCGACCACTCCGACGTTCCCCGTTCCGCAGCGAGACCTCTCCGCTACATGGACAAGTACGTCACAGTAACTCAGGGCGAGTTCCTGTACATGACAGAGATGCTGGCCAACCTGGAAGGACTTGAGAGAGGTCCTGCAGGCAACACAGCTCTTACAGCTGCCTTCTCCCTGGCTCAGGAGATGCCCGAGGACGCTATCCTCGTAGTTTCCGAGACAGAGTACACCGGAGCCGGCAAGCACATCCAGCCGCAGCTTGCATTCGCAAGAGAGAACGGCATCGACATCCACTTCGGTATTCCTCAGGAAGAGGATAAGCCGGGTGTCAACATCATACTTCCGAAAGACCCCAGCTACATCAAGCACAAAGTGGCTGACCTGGATCACTTCAGACGTTCCAGGATCAAGAAGGCCGTACAGAAGGCGGGCGTTGCTCTCGAGAACCTTACACCGGAAGACCTCCAGTATCTGGCTGACGAGACAAAGACCGACATCGCTTTCGTAAAGGAAACTCTTGGACTTTAAAAATCATCTTTTGTAGGATGGAGCCGCTTGCGCTCAGTCCTCGCGTAGCGGTTCTAAGCGACCGCTTCGCTTATCGACAGATCAATTCGAGTCGCTCCGCGACTCTACCCGCGCAAAAGGATGGTCGCTTCTCCGTATAAATACGGACCCGCACCCATACTTTTGCACGGGAACTGCCACAGGCAGTACGAATTGATCTGACGGCTTGCGGATCGCTAAGAACCGACGCTGCGGAAGCTCCATCCTACAAAATGCTTTTTAAGAAGTAGATGAAAAGCGACCACTAATAAAGGAGAAATATAGGATGAAAAGAGAAGACGATTTTGAAGTAAGACATCAGCATCTGAAGGATCTTACGGACCAGGAACTCTATGACAGATTCTGGGATCTGATCAGACAGGTGGACGAGCCTCTGCTCAAGCTGGGCTACGAGAACACCACTCCTTCAGTAGAGCGTGCCGTCCTCATGAGGATGGGTGTGTCTTCACTGGATACCCAGAAGATCGTGAACCACTGCATGGATCACGGCCTCATGGGCAAGGGCGCAGGCCACTGCGTATACAAGTTATCGAAGTTAGAGAACATTTCGATCCGTGACGCTTCCATCAAGCTCGCTGAGGGCGAGGGATGGGACAAGGTCGTGGCAGCTTTCAAGGGAGGTAAGTAAGATGCAAGTATTGAAACCCAACGAGAAACTTGACGTCGTAGAGCTCCTCAAAGACCTTGACAAATATGAGCCCAGACGCCGCGGCTGGACATGGAGAGAGAAAGACCCCAACCAGCACAGATATCAGTTTGAATATCATGAACTTTCCAAGGACCTGAAGAACTCCGTTCCTCTTCCTCCGGCTAAGTTCCTTGATAATATCGACCCGCAGCCGATGCCGGTAATCACTACCGAGATCGCATCCGGCAGATTCGAGGACGACGTTCGTCGTATGAGAATGGCCGCATGGCACGGCGCAGACCACCTGATGGTAATCAGACACATGGGACAGTCCCACATCGACGGCCTCATGGAAGGTACTCCTCAGGGAATCGGCGGCGTACCCGTTACCCGTAAGCAGGTAAGGGCACAGAGGAAGGCCATCGACATGATCGAAGACGAAGTTGGCCGTCCCATCAACTATCACTCCTACATTTCCGGAGTTGCAGGACCTGACATCGCCGTCATGTTCGCAGAAGAGGGCATCAACGGCGCTCACCAGGACCCCCAGTACAACGTTCTTTACAGAGACGTAAACATGGTAAGATCCTTCGTAGACGCCTGCGAATCCAAGAAGATCATGGCATGGGCCAACATGCTCCAGATCGACGGAGCTCACAACGCCAACGCTACAGCCCGTGACGCATGGAAGGTAATGCCCGAGCTCATCGTGCAGCACGCCATCAACTCATACTTCTCCGAGAGGATCGGCCTTCCGCCGGATCTCATCTCGCTGTCAACGGTACCGCCTTCGGCAACACCGGCACCCTGCATGTACCTCGACCTGCCCTATGCAGTAGCCCTTCGTGACTTCTGCGGCAGATACAAGATGAGAGCACAGCAGAACACCAAGTATGTACAGAGCTCAACCACAGAGGCTACAGTAACTCACGTAATGAACATGTTCATTTCCAAGCTGACCTCCGTAGACATCCAGTCCACCATTACTCCTGACGAAGGACGTAACGTTCCCTGGCACATCTTCAACATTGAAGCCACGGATACAGCCAAGCAGACACTGATCGGTCTGGACGGCATCATGGACATGGTAGAGCTCAAGAAGGACGGACCTTTAAGAGAAAAGGCCAGAGAGCTCAAGGAAAGAGCAGTCCTTTACGTAGAAGAGATCCTTGAAGTCGGCGGATACTTCAACGCCGTTCAGGACGGCTTCTTCGTAGACTCCGGCGAATATCCCGAGAGAAACGGCGACGGTATCGCCCGTAAGATCGACGGAGGATTCGGAGCAGGCTTCATCTTCAAGAGAGACGAAGACTACATGGCTCCCGTCACCGCTCACTATGGATACAACAACGTTGAGCAGTACGGCGGAGATCCCGAGAACCCGTCAGCCCTCATCGGCGGCTGCACATTCGAGGATCACTCCAAGATCGTCTACATCGACGAGCTTGACCCCGAGGACTGCGTAGAGAAGAGACTTGAAGCTGTCGCAAAATACAGGACCGGCAAGTGCATCACTCCCGAAGTTGAGTGGTGCGGAGACCGCACGATCATGCTGGTATTCTGCCTGCCCTGCGAGAAGCGTGTTGCTGAAGCAGCAGGTACAGAACTGGCCAAGAAGCTTGGCCTGGTGAACCCGGAAGTTATTTCCGCAGAAGTTCTCCAGCCGGCAGAGGGAACCAGGATCGAGATCAAGGGCAAGGTAGACTTCGACATCGACCTTACCACACTGGAGATCCCGCCTGAGCCCTACGTAATGAGCGACGCTGAACTCTATGAAGAGTTCGAGGGACATGAACACATGAAGGTCGTCTGCGGAACAGTCGGTGATGACGAGCACTCCGTAGGAATGCGTGAGATCATCAACATCAAGCACGGCGGCATCGAGAAGTGGGGCATCGAGTGCGTATACCTCGGAACATCCGTACCGGTGGAAAAGATCGTAGACGCATGCATCGAGGAGAACGCTCAGGCCATCCTGGCTTCCACCATCATTTCCCACGACAACGTCCACTACAAGAACATGAAGAGGATCAACGATCTGGCCATCGAAAAGGGTATCAGAGACAAGATCATCATCTGCGCAGGCGGAACTCAGGTAATCCCCGAGGAAGCTCTGAAGACAGGTATCGACATGGGATTCGGACGTAACTCTCACGGAATCGACGTAGCAACCTTCCTGGCTCAGGAGAGACAGAGAAGAAGAGGAGAAGTTCCTCACGGATTCCGTCCGGAAGATCTGAAAGAAGACTAAATACCAAGGGAACGATGTATCTCTAAGGCCGCTCCCGCTACTTGGGAGCCCAACAGCGGTTCTAAGCTCAGCCAAGGGTGATGCCCTTGGCTGTCGCTAAGGACCGGTATCCCAAAGTGCCTTTAGCGATACAAGTTCCCTTACTTTTTATCTTCTTTCAAGTTCGTATCAGATTATAAGGAAAAAAGTATGAAAGTAGATGTTTTGGTAGCCGAGATCGGCTCCACCACAACGGTAGTAAATGCGTTCATCGGACTTGACACCGAGAAGCCCGTTTTTTGGGCCCAGGGTCAGGCACCTACTTCCGTCCTCCAGGGGGACGTGAGGGTAGGTCTTCAGGGAGCCATCGACGACCTGAAGCAAAAGATGGGCATAGACACCCTGGAATATGATGAGATGCTTGCCACTTCATCCGCTGCCGGCGGACTGAAGATGACCGTGCACGGCCTGGTGTACGACATGACGGCCAAGGCGGCGAGAGAGGCTGCTCTGGGCGCAGGCGGCATCATCCACGACATCACAGTCGGCAGACTGAGACGCACGGACCTCCAGAAGATCAAGGAGATCAAGCCAAACCTGATCCTGATCGCGGGAGGCGTGGATTTCGGAGAGAGAGATACGGCCATATACAACGCAGAGATGATCCGCTCCATGGGGCTGCACATCCCCGTCGTATATGCCGGAAACATAGAGAACCAGGAGGAGATGAAGCTGATCTTCGATGAGGAGAGCGGCCAGGAACTCTACCTGGTTGACAACGTATATCCCAAGATCGACCAGCTCAACGTGGAGCCCTGCCGTAAAGTCATACAGGCGGCATTCGAGGACAACATCACCAAGGCCCCGGGCATGGAGCACGTGAGAGACATGGTCAACGGCCCCATAATCCCTACGCCGGGAGCGGTCATGGAGTGCACGAAACTTTTGTACGACTGCCTGGGAGAGGTGATGACCATCGACGTAGGCGGCGCCACCACCGACGTTCACTCGGTGTCTGAGGATTCCGACGCGGTATCCAGAGTTCTGGTGGCACCGGAGCCCATGGCCAAGAGGACCGTGGAAGGCGACCTGGGACTTTATGTGAACCGCTACAAGGTCATCGAGTCCATCGGTGAGGAAAAGCTCAGGAAAGAGTGCGAAGAGAAGCTGATGATCGACCTGGACAAGACCCTGGAGACCTATGTGGCCATCCCCAATAACGAGGATGAGTTCAAGCTGGTTGAGAGACTCTGCAAGGAGGCCACCCTCCGCGCCGTAGAGAGACATGCCGGATCCATCCGCTACATCTACGGCCCCTCGGGCAGGTCCACCGTTGCTGAGGGTAAGGACCTTACCCAGATCAAGTACATCGTGGGCACCGGCGGCGCCCTCACAAGACTTCCTCATGGCAAGGATATCATGGCGCTGATCCCTCAGGACAACGAGACGGGAATGAAGCTCTATCCCTCCGATGCGGTGAAGATCCTGCAGGACAACGACTACATCATGGCTTCTCTGGGAGTTCTCTCCAAGACTCACAGGCAGGGAGCCATCAAGCTTCTGGGCCAGTCTCTGGGCATCGAGCTCCATGAGAGAGTGGACAAGACAAGAAAGGATTCCCTGATCAGGGAGCTTCAGGCCATGGCCAAGGCTTCCGACGCCAAGCAGGAGGAGCTCATGCATCACATCGACGAGATGGAGGCCATGGGCTACGATATGACGGAGTACCGCAATTCCCTCAAGGAAAAGATCGGCGGCGCATCCAGGGAAGAGTATGAGGCGGCCAAGCGCGAGACGCTCATGAACGACCGTTCCATGGTGAGGGCTCACGATTATGTGTCCAATGAAGGGGAGACGGAGCCGGCCAGCGAGGCTTATTCCAAGGCCATCGAAACCAGCGGTTCCGACGAGACCCCCTACGACGAGGCTCGCCCGGACTGCAACAGGCAGTGCAAAACATGTTTCAGAAAGCACTGCAAGTGGAGAAATACGGATTATTAACTGACGTACGCACAGTACGTTTACGAAGGCGCCCGCTCTCGCTTAGTCCTCGCGCAGCGGTGCTAAGCGACCGCTTCGCTTAAGTAAAAATATCCGTGGCGCTACGCGCCATGTATCTGCAAAACAGCCAACTGCATCGCCAAATAGAATTTGGCTCTCCATTTGCTTATTTTGCAGATACGCTGCCTACGGCAGAGCGGATATTTTTACTGCTCGTCGGTCGCTAAGTACCGGCGCTGCGGAAGACGCCTTCGAAAACGCCGCCATACGATCAGTTAATAATCAGATATCAATATGATAATGTAAGGAGAAATATATCATGTACCCCAGACTCGTTATAAATCTGAATAAGTTGGAGCAGAATCTGAATGCTGTGGCCGGTATCACCAAGAGGGCCGGATGCTCGCTGGCCATCGTTACCAAATGTCTTTGCGCGGATCCGGAGATGGTGAAGGTCATCGCTGCCAACCCGCAGGTGGATCTGATCGCGGATTCCAGAGTGAAGAACATTAAATCTTTTGCGGACATCGCTCACGAGAACGGCAAGAGGACCATGCTCCTCCGCATCCCCATGCACTGCGAGATCGAGGACGTGGTGAAGTACGTGGACCTGAGCCAGAACTCGGAACTCTCCACCATCAGGCTCCTCAATGAAGAGGCCGGCCGCCAGGGCAAGGTCCACGGCATCCTGCTTATGATCGACATGGGCGACCTGAGAGAGGGCATGTTCTTCCAGTATGAGGACAAAATATTCGAAGCTGTGGAGGAGATCCTTCAGATGCCGAACATCAAGCTCTGTGGTCTGGGCGTGAACCTGACCTGCTATGGAGCGATCATTCCCAAGGCCAACAATCTGGGCGGACTGGTCAGCATCGCCCGCAAGATCGAGGACCGCTTTGGCATCAAGCTGGAGACCATCTCCGGCGGCAACTCCTCGTCCATCTATCTTGCTCTCAACAAGGAGCTTCCCGAGTCCGAGATGATCGTACGCCAGGGCGGACTGCTGCCCGGAGAGACCATGGATACATACAAGCTTCCTGAGGGCGTGAATAACCTGAGGCTGGGCGAATCCTTCCTCATGGGAAACGATACGGCTTATCTCACCAAGCTTCCCGGAACCACCGACGATGCGCTGATCCTGGAGGCTCAGATCGTGGAGCTCAAGGAAAAGCCCTCCATCCCCATCGGCGAGGTGGGAGTGGACGCTTTCGGCGAGGTGCCTGAGTATGAGGACCGCGGTGTCATCAAGAGAGCCATCGTGGGAATCGGCAAGCAGGATACGGATATCGGCGGCATGATCCCCCTGGATCCCAAGGTGGACGTGCTGGGCGCGTCCTCCGACCACATGATCCTGGATGTGACCAAATCTGACAAGGAGTACAAGGTGGGCGACGTGGTCTCCTTCAAGCTGGAGTACGGCGCGGCCCTTCACACCGCGACATCACCCTACGTGGAGAGAGCATATATAAAATAGTAGTTTTGCATGGCCGGGGGACATCCTCGGCCTTGTATGTTTTGCCGGAGGTACACCATGCACGAAATTACCGAAAGACACGCCCTTTTGGATGAGCAGGGCAGGCTCACCGAGCCCGGCTACGCCAGAAGCCTCATTTTAAACTATGACCGCAGCGCCATCAAGGCGCCCAGGCATCGCATCAAGGAGTGGGACTACTACCTGGTGACCGCGCCGGGCCTTGCGGTGGCTCTCACCATCGACGACAATTCCTACATGGGGCTGGACAGCGTATCGCTCCTGATCCTGGATCCCGGGAAGCCCTGGGAGATCACCACTTCTCTCATGCAGTTCATGACGGGCGGCCGCAAAAACCTCCCGCCCACCTCCGACTCCGGAGACGTCCACACCAAGGGCAAAACACACGAGATCAGCTTCCTCAGGGTGGGCGACAAGAGGATCCTTGAGTTCAGGATGGACAAGTTCCGGAACGGCAAGCCGATACGGGGCGAGTTCACTTTGCTGGATCCCGTGGATGATCCGGACGACAGCATGGTCATCGCAACACCTTTTCCCGGGAACGAGAAAGCGTTCTACTATAATCAGAAAAAGATCGCCATGCCGGCTTCCGGCTGGGTGGAGTATGACGGGACCCGCTACGAGTTCAAAGAGGGTGAGAGCTTCGGCCTTCTCGACTGGGGCCGCGGCGTCTGGACCTACAAGAACACCTGGTACTGGGGCGCAGCCCAGGGTAAACTCCCGGATGGCAGGCGCTTCGGATGGAACATCGGCTACGGCTTCGGAGACACCTCCGCCGCCAGCGAGAATATGGTCTTCGTGAACGGCGTTGCCCACAAGCTGGGACGGCTGGTCTTCGACATTCCGGACAAGAACGGCACCTATACCACCCGTGGCGGCTGCTGCATGCCTTCCGGCAAGACAGTGGAGACGGCGGAGAGAGTGGATGACTTCATGAGCCCCTGGGTCATAACCTCCGACGACGGGCGCTTCGAAATGGTTTTCAGGCCCCTGCTGGACAGAGCCGCAAAGACCGACTTCAAGGTGCTTTGCTCCGATCAGCACCAGGTCTTCGGGCTTTTCACCGGCGTCGTGATCCTGGACGACGGCTCCACGGTGTATGTTGAGGACTTCCCAGGCTTCGCGGAGAAGGTGTTCAACAAGTGGTAAGATAACCTTAAATCAATTGAAAAACAGGCTCCCCTGTAGTACAATAAGACTACTATGGGGGAGTTTTTGGATGGTGGAGAAGCAGGTGTTTTGAGCCCGTGAACAGGAGATAATATGGCTTTGGATCTAAAGAAACTTCAGAACGGTTCCGACATCCGCGGCATCGCGCTGGAGGGCATCGAGAACGAACACGTTAACCTTGGAAAGCCGGAGACTGAGGTCCTCATGAAGGGCTTCGTGAAATGGCTCAATAAGAATACGGGAGTGGATCCCTGGGAGATGAGGATCTCCGTGGGACACGATCCCCGGCTGAGCTCGGAAGACCTCAGGGACTGGGCAGTTGAGGCGCTCAGGTCCTGCGGGGTCAATGTGCTGGACTGCGGTCAGGCTTCCACGCCTGCCATGTTCATGTCCACGGTATTCGAGGGCTTCAAGTGCGACGGCGCGGTGATGATCACCGCATCACACCTGCCCTGGAACAGGAACGGCTTCAAGTTTTTCGGGAAAGGCGGCGGTCTGGACAAGAAGGACATCGCCTCCATCATAGAATATGCTGAAGTCTACGCAGCCGACAATGGCCTCCCGCCTGTGGTCCAGGTGAGAGGAGGAGCGGACAGGGTGGACCTCATGGGCACCTACGAAGCATACATCAGGAATCTGATCATTATGGGAGTGCAGGATCGGGAAGACCCGGAGCATCCCCTGAGGGGTCTTAAGATAGCAGTGGACGCCGGCAACGGCGGAGGCGGATTTTTCGCACAAAACATCCTGAAGCCCCTGGGAGCCGACGTGTCAGGCTCGGTATTCCTGGAGCCCGACGGTCACTTCCCCAACCACAGGCCGAACCCTGAGGACAAGGAAGCCATGAAGGCCATATCCCGCGCTGTGCTGGACAGTGGCTCTGACTTCGGACTGATCTTCGATACCGACGTGGACAGGTCTGCTGCGGTGGACGGCCAGGGCAGGGAGATCGCAAGAAACGGCATCGTGGCGCTGGCAGCTGCACTGATCGCGGCGGATCATCCGGGGACCACGGTGGTCACAGACTCCATCACTTCCGATGAACTGACGGAGTACCTCACCGAGTGCCTGGGTCTGAAGCACCTCCGGTTCAAGAGGGGATACAGGAACGTCATAAACAAGGCCATAGAACTCAACCAGTCCGGCACCGACAGCCAGCTGGCCATCGAGACCTCGGGCCACGCTGCATACAAGGAGAATTTCTGGCTGGACGACGGAGCATATCTGGCTGCCAAGATCGTGATCAAGGCTGCACTGCTCAAGCGGTCCGGAGCCACCATAAGCGACATGATCTCCAGCCTTAAGGAGCCTCTTGAAGCCACTGAAGTCCGGCTCCCGGTGGAGGGCCACGATCCCGGACTCTACGCGGATCAGGTCCTGGCAGGGCTGAAGGTATGGGTGGAATACAAGCAAAAGAACGGCCAGGGAATCTCCCTGGTGGAGCCCAACTACGAGGGGGTCCGCATCAACTTCAGGCTTGAGGGCCTGAAAGGATGGTGTCTGCTGAGGCGTTCGCTGCATGAGCCTCTCATGCCCCTCAACATCGAGGTGACTGAGGGCAGGTGCGAGACCATACTGGAGATAATGGCTGCCTTCCTGGAGGACTATCCCAGGATCAGGATGAACTGAAAGGTCGGAATAAATGAGCGATAACAGAAAACTTATCGAAGATATACTTGCACAGGTGGAGCGTACCGGCGACCTGGATGCTGACGCGGTGAAGGCTGCAGAAGCCCGCCAGGAGCAGCTGGCCAAGCCCACCGGAGCACTGGGTTACCTGGAGGACATCACCGTCCGCCTGGCGGGGATCACCGGCCGGGTCAAGAACGACGTGAGCCGCCAGGCGGTGGCGGTCTTCAGCGCGGACAACGGTGTATGCGCGGAGGGCGTGGCATCGGCTCCCCAGTCGGTGACCTATTCACAGACCATCAACATGCCGCGTCGCTTCACCGGGGTGAGCTCCATGGCCAAGTACTGGAACTTCGACCTTCTGGTGGTTAACATGGGAGTCAAGATGGACATACCCGAGACTCTCATGACCCGTGACATGGTTTCTGAGGGCAGGATCGCCCGGAAGATAGTGGACCGCAGGCTGGCCCCCGGAACGGCTGACCTGGCCAAGGGTCCGGCCATGACCGATGAGCAGCTTGAAAAGGCCTTCCTCACCGGCATCGAGGCCGCAAAAGCCATGAAGGACGCAGGCGTTCAGGTCTTCGGCATAGGCGAGATGGGCATAGGAAACACCACCACCTCCGCCTGCGTGCTGGCAGCTCTGACAGGCCATTCCGCTGAGGAAGTGGTAGGCCGCGGAGGCGGCCTCACCGATGAAGGTCTGGCAAGAAAAACAGAGATAGTGGGTGAGGCCGCCGCGGCCAACGCGGGGCTGGATCCACTTACAGTAATAAGGAACGCAGGCGGCTTCGACATAGCCGCCATGACCGGCGCCTATGTCGGCGCCGCCCTCTATCGCATACCTGTGGTGATCGACGGCTACATCTCAGCCGTGGCGGCCCTGGCGGCCGCCCGCCTGGCACCCAAGGCCGCGAACTTCATGTTCGCGTCCCATAAGTCCAGGGAGCAGGGATACGTCATAGCCATGGAGGAACTGGGGATCAGGCCTTTGTTCGACCTGGGCATGCGCCTGGGCGAGGGCTCGGGATGCCCCATCACCTTCAAGATCATGGAAACGGCCTGTGCCACCATGAATCTGATGGCCACCTACGACGAGGGGGCAATAGATGCCGATTATCTGGAGCAGAGGAAGAGCGGCAATTTCTTCTAGAGACTGCGGCGCAGATGTTTTGCGCCGGAATTGAACTGATCACCAAAAGGGAACAATAAAGGGGAAAAGCAATGAACGTATTCATATCAGGAGGAGCCAAAAACGGAAAATCTGACTTCGCCCAGAACCTGGCCGTGAAGATGGCCAGGGAGGCGGAAAGGCCGCTTTACTACGTGGCGACCATGATCCCTCACGACGACGAGGACAGGGAGAGGATCGAGCGTCACCAGTGGAACAGGAACGGCCTGGGTTTCCGTACCATCGAGGCGGGAAAGAATCTGTCTCAGGCGCTGACGGATCCTGAGGGGGTCTACCTCATAGATTCGGTGACAGCCCTGCTGTCCAACGAGATGTTCAGAGAGGACGGGAGCATGTATCACTCCGCGCCCAGAAAGATCACGGCTGAGCTCAGGGAGCTCTGCCACACCTTCGATTCTCTGATCTTCGTGTCGGACTACATGTACTCCGATGCCATAGACTACTCGGACACGGTGGAGGCGTACAGGAAGGGCCTGGCGGACATAGACAGGATGCTGGCCCAGGAATGCGATGCGGCCATAGAGATGTTTTACGGCTTCCCCACATGGTACAAAAAAGACGAAGAGGTACCTGAGGAACTGACCAGGATGGCCGAGAGGAACGACGAGGCGGCCGTCCAGCTGGCGGTCCAGGGGATATCCCGCGAGGACGGGGCGCCGGCTCACCCGAAGGCCCTGGAGAGGGAGGCCAATTTCCCGTGGGCAGAGTTCAGACATTCCGGAGGTGAGGGAGAACGATGAAAAAGGTTTTGACGGGACTTCTCATGTGCTGGGGGAACTTTTGCTACATACCCGGTCCCAGGAAGTGGGATGAAGAGGCGAGACCATACATGCTGGCATGGCTGCCCACAGTAGGTTTCCTGATGGGCCTGATCTGGGGACTTCTGGGGATACTGGCTCTCAAGCTGCAGCTGCCATACATCGCGGCCGCAGCCCTTCTTATCTGGATACCCTTCGTGATATCGGGATTCATCCACGTGGACGGATACATGGACGTCAACGACGCCCTGATGTCCAGGGGAGATCTTCAGAAAAAGCGGGCCATCCTCAAGGACAGCAGGTGCGGGACCTTCGCCATAGTCAGCTTCATTTTCCTGGTACTCATCGAGTTCGGATGCATGGCATCCTACGTGGATCCGGGACTGGGCCAGTCCTTCAAGCCCCTGCTGGACACGCTGATCAGCTCAGGGCTCCTGCAGCTGTTCTCGCCTGGCATGGGAAACGGCCTGATCAACTCGCTGACCGGCGGACATGATCCCAAGTCCGTTCTCATGGCTTTCGCAGTGATAATGACCGTCCCCAGGGCGGTGTCAGGGTTCCTGATGATGAACCTGGAGCCCATGGAGACCAGCCAGTACAGGATGATGATGAAGGACACCAAGGCTGCCGTATTCATGGCAGTCCAGCTGCTGATCCTTCTGGTGATAGCCCACACCGTCTGCCCCAGACCGGACAGATTCGGGCTTATGATGATAATAATTCTCTCCTTCGCGGGGTCGCTGATATCCTGCCTCATCGCCCGCCATCAGCTCAAGGGCATGAACGGCGACATAGCCGGATACGGCATACTCTGGGGAGAACTCATGGGTATAGTCGGGCTTCTGATATAGAGGTCCGGGCCGGGCGCGGGGCCCGGAGTTGGATGTTTTGAATTACAGGAGGTCAAAATGGTATTGATCATAGGGGGAGCGTACCAGGGAATGCTGGAATACGCTTTGGAAAAGACACACTACAGATCCACGGACGTGTACAACTGCACCCGTGACAAGGTGGACATAGATTTCAGCAAAAGAATACTGAACAATGTGGAGGAGATCTGCTACGCCTGTCTCGAGGCGGACAGAAACCCGGTGAAGTTCATGGCTGCCAGGCGCAGCAAATGGGCCAACTCGGTGATAATCTTAAACGACATCTCCTGCGGACTGGTGCCCATGGATCCCAAGGACAGGGCAGCCAGAGAGGCTGCCAGCCGCCTGGCCATCTATCTGGTGGGCGAGGCTGACGCAGTCATCCGCGTGTTCGCAGGGATCGGCAAGCGCATCAAATAGCGCAGAGCCGCAGGAAAGGAAAAGAAGTGAAGTCGTACATAGTTTTGATAAGACACGGAACTACTGAGGGTATAGTGAACCACTGGTACTACGGTTGGGCCGACCTGCACGTGGTCAAGGAGGGCTACGACACTCTGGATATATACAAAAAAGAAGGAGCCTATCCGGAGATTCCCGCCGACGCCAGGTTCTATGTGACCACCCTGGTCAGGACCAAGGAGACCCTGCATCATCTTTTCGGCGACGTGCCCTACGAGGAGATCGAGGAGATGAAGGAGATCAACTTCGGCGACTGGGAGTGCAAGACCTTCGATGAGCTGAAGGAACTCCCCGGAGCCGAGGAATGGATCAACGACGGGACTGGCACGTTTTGCTTCCCCGGAGGCGAGAGCATGATGGGCTACATGGACAGGATCAAGAGAGGCAACGAGATCCTCGTTGGCAAGCACCGCATGACGGAACTGGCTCACAGACACGACGGCGGAGACGCTGTGTCCGTCATGGTCTGCCACGGAGGAGCCATCTCCGCCACCATGATGAACTGGTTCCCGGGCCTCAGAGAGAATTTCTGGCTCTGGACCCCCAAGTCCGGCCTGGGATATCAGGTGTTCTTTGAGGACGGCAAGCCCGTATCCTTCAAAGAACTCACCTGCGAATCAGCCAAAGGCAAGACCTGGAAGGAATATCAGTAAGTTAGAACAAATAATCGATGGATTTTAAAGATAATAATAGCCTGTAATCAAATAATGTTGTACAAACGTACAAAGACAGGCTATATTATTTATATCTGGAGATAATGAATCCCGTGGGCTGATGATATATATTTAAAGTACCAAATGAACAAAGGAGGTACGGAAATGTATATCTACAACAGACCCACATCAGAGTACGCAGCAAGCGTAACTGAGAGGATACTCAACTACAATATCGCGAAAGAAAATACTGCTGAGGATATGAACAGGGTATACTGCGTGCCCATCGGCAGGAAGACCTGGCCGGAAGTTATCAGGCTTTACAAGGAGTCAAAGAGCAAGGCGGTCTAAGGTCATGATCGGAGCATAGATTGAGACTTAAGGAGATCATAAAACTGCCCGAACTGTCGGGCTTCAGACTGGTATCCGGATCCGGCGGACTGGACAAGGAAGTGAACGCCACCGAGATAGTGGACTTCGAGTTCGCAGAGGGCGTGGAGTTCACCAGGGAGGAGATGTTTTACGGCAACAGCCTGGGTATCTCAAGCCTGATGTTCGCCAGGAACAAACCCGAACTCCTGCTGGACGCCGTGACCCGGATGGATGAGATGGGCATCGCCTGTCTCTGCTACAAGCCTGTTTTCTTCAGGGAACTGCCGGGCGAAGTCCTGGAGTATTCCGAGAGAAACAGCTTTCCGATCTTCGAGATAACGGACGACGCCTTCTTCGAGGATATTGTGCTGGCGGTGAAGAAAGAAGCCGGCATGGATATGACGGAGACGGAGACCGAGGACGCCCTGGAAAATATCCTGAGCGGTCAGCTCAGCGGGGGCGATGCGGAGAGACTGAAGCACATGATACTTCCTGCCAAGGGCAGGTATGTTCAGGCTGCCTGCTTCGAGAGTCCTTCAGATCCCGGCATCTATGACAGGGATCATATGATAAGATACATCAGGAAGCTGAGCCTTGAGCCCAGGTATTCGGACCGGGTGAGCCTCACTAGATTCAGGCAGGGCGGACTGATGATCATGACCAGGGAAGAGCCCGGCAAAAGGGATATGGGCGTCCTTATGAAGGATGCCGCAGTGGCCTGCGGCCTTCCCCTGGAGACGGCTGTGACCGGACTCAGCATGATCCTGGAAAGTGAAGATTTCACCGAAGCTGTGAACGAAGCATTCTGGGCGATGCAGGCGGCCCGCGTGAAGGGCGAGGCCGTTCAGAGATACGGAGACATGGGAGTATACAGACTTCTGGCTCCGGAGATGAGTTCGGGCAGTCTGGTCAGAAGTTCAAAAGACTTCCTCAGACCCCTGACCGAGGAAAAAGCTGAATCTGTCGGGTTGATGGAGACAGCCAGAGAATATGTTTTGGCGAACTGTGATCTGAACGAGGCTGCCGAAAGGCTGTTTTGCCACAAGAACACAGTAAGATACAGGATCAAAAGGATCCATGAGATGACAGCACCTCACCTTTCGGAGGAGGAATTCAGAGAGAGTCTGGTGCTTGCAGTAAGAGTGCTGCTTCTGGAAGGCACGCTGAGAAATACCGGAGTATAGGAGAAGAATCATGTCGAACAAAATGAAAGCCAATTTGCTGCTGCTGATCGCAGCCTTCATCTGGGGTACGGCTTTCGTGGCCCAGAAGAGCGGAGGTCAGATAGGAGCGTTCACGTTCAACGGTATAAGGACCTTCATAGGAGGCCTGGTGCTGGTGCCTCTGGTACTGAAGAATCATAAAGACAAGTCCCAGCCCATAGTAAACAAGACTGAGCTTATCGGCGGCATAGTCTGCGGCTTTTTCCTCTTCGTAGCCGCTTCTCTTCAGCAGTTCGGTCTGGCATATACCACGGCGGGCAAGGCTGCATTCATAACAACGCTCTACGTGGTGTTCTGCCCCATCCTGTACCTGCTGGTTTTCAAGAAAAAGACCCGCCCCATCGTATGGCTCTGCGTTGTGCTGGATGTAATAGGGCTCTATCTGCTCTGCATGACCGATGCGTCCTTCAAGATCCAGCTGGGAGACACGCTGGTCATCCTCTGCGCCATAGCCTTCGCGGCTCAGATGAACGCAGTGGACTACTTTGTGGAGCGCATCGACGGACTGAAGCTCTCCTGCATCCAGTTCCTGTTTTCGGGACTTCTGGGAATGATCTGCATGGTGATCTTCGAGAGCCCGGTGAGCATGTCCAACATAATGTCAGTCTGGTTCCCCATCCTCTATGCAGGCGTCATAAGCTGCGGCATCGCTTACACCTTCCAGGTTCTGGGACAGCGTGAGGCGGATCCCGCCATCGCGGCGCTGATACTTTGCCTCGAGTCGGTGTTCGGTGTCCTGGCAGGAGTTGTACTGCTTCACGAGACTATGACAATGAGGGAGATAATGGGCTGCATCATAATGTTCGCAGCAGTGGTCATCTCCAACCTCCCCGAAAAGAAAAAGAAATCTGAAGTTCCGGCTGAAGGAGGCAGTTCGCCACAATGACGGAATCCGTATTCTTCGTACAGGCCCTGGGTTTCCTGGGCCTGGCTTCAATGGTCATAAGTTTCCAGATGAAAAACGCCACCCGGGTCCTCATCATGGACATTCTGGCTAACGTGTTTTTCGGGATACAGTATCTGCTCCTCGGAAGCGTATCGGGAATGATAGTCCTGGCCGTTTCCATGGTGCGGAATTTCATGCTGCTTCTGAGGGACCGCTGGCCCAGGCTTGCATGGAAGGGCTGGATGGTGATCCTCATCGCAGCGGAGATAGCTCTTTGCGCCCCGAACATCGTCAACTGGTAC
>JAEEGF010974922.1_pt1 | contig 29464 bp, 20 predicted proteins | sample 9134171 | NCBI WGS metagenome assembly JAEEGF01 (sample SAMN16246542, study PRJNA631951) | gut metagenome | biome: gut microbiome; feature: rumen; material: AP-attached | host: Bos | place: Iran: Karaj | collected 2018-10 | reverse complement strand
TAGACAAAGTCGGTTTTCTGTCATCTTGAGCGGAGGCGAAGCCGAAGTCGAAAGATCTAAAGTCCTGGAGATACGAGTTTTTTTAGATCCTTCGACTCGCTGGCGCTCGCGAAGTCATGACATACTTTGGGGTTTGTCTACACATTGACCGGCGCCGGAGAAATCCGGCGCCGGTTCATCTATATCGGTTTGTTTTCCGCTGCGCGGGGATCAGCGGCGGCGGCCGCGGCCCTTCTTGCCGCGCTTGACGCCGGCGGTGATGAGCAGGGCGACAAGACCCACGCCCATGGCGCCGAGGATGCCCAGCACCACATAGCGGAAGGTCTCCTCACTCATGCCGAAGCTGGTGTCGATCTGCGCGCCGCTCTTGGCGGGGGCGTCCGCCTCCGGCTCCAGAGGCTCGATCGGGCGGGTGGCGGTGTAGCCGCAGACGCTGCAGACGCCGGTCTCCTCCCCGGGCGTTCCGACGGCGGCGGGGGTGGTCTCCGTCCAGGTCATCTCGTGCTCAGCCTTCTCCAGCTGCTCCTCGCAGTCGGCGCAGGCGTGCCAGTGGGCGCTCTCATCCATCTCCCAGGCGTCAACGGGAGCGTGGACATGCTCCTCCGGCTCAGCGCTGGGCTCCGGACTGGGCTCCGGGCTGGGCTCCGGCGTGGGGGAAGGAGACGGCGAGGGAGACGGGCTGGGCTCCGGGGTGGGCTCCGGCGTCGGTTCCGGGGTGGGTTCCGGCGTCGGCTCCGGGGTGGGCGCAGGCGTGGGCTGGTTCACCGTGATCCGGGCCGGATCGGAGTTTGCCCAGGTGATGCGCTTATAGCTGTAGAGCCGGCAGTAGACATAGTAGCCGTCCATGTCGGCGGGGATGTTGCGCATGATCAGCCGGTCGGTAAAATCGCCCTCCGTGGTCACCTTGGAGAAGTCCTTGGGGATCAGCGCCTCCCGGCTCACCACGGTGGCCTCCTCCCGGGCTTCCTTCAGGGTGAAGCGGTGCTTCTTGTCCGGGGTCATGATGCACCACTCGTAATCCTGCACATAGCCGCCGGAGGTGACGAAGGACGCCCATCCGCCGGGATCCACGGTCTCGCCGGTGGGGCTTTTGTACACCTGGGCCGCCCAGATCTCCGGCGTGTAGGAGTGGCTGGTGAGGGTGATGGAGGTGTCGCTGTTCCAGGTGACGGTGGCAGCGGAACCGTTGATGTAGCCGCGCACATCCGTCGGGAAGACATAGCCGGGATTGGCGGTGAGATTCACCGTCAGATACACGGCGCTGTCGTCCTCAAAGCGGGTGCTGACGGGGGTGTTCCCGGAGACGGTGCGCCACTGGGCGGAGGCGAGGGTGACGCCGGCGGTGCTGGTCTTGGTGGGGAAATACTGCAGTTCCATCCAGACCACGGGCGGCGTGCCGCCGTTGCCGGTCTGAACCAGAACCTTGGGGATCGCCGTCTCCGCCGCGGCTCCGGCCATGGGCACCATGGCAAACAGAGTCAGGCAGAGGCACAGCGTAAGCGCGAGGCAGAGCGCGCGTCTTGTCCTTTGCTTCATCTCTATGGCCTCCTTCTTGGCATTCCGAAAGGAAACGCAATCTCTTCTTCTCCAAATAAATTATATCCCGGTAAAAAGAAACGGTCAAGACAAAACTCGGGGCATTTTGATTTTTTCCGGGAAAAACTTTTTCGCCCCGCGTTGTAATTTGCGCCGGGTCTGGTATAATCATGGCAAAGATTTTTTGGACAACGGATGGAATCGTTATGAAGACTTTTCAGGCGGGAAGCTGTGATATTGCGGTGATCGGCGCGGGCCACGCGGGCATCGAGGCGGCTCTGGCCGCATCTCGGCTGGGGCTGGAGACCCTGTGCTTCACCGTGAATCTGGACAGCGTGGGCAACATGCCCTGCAACCCGGCCATCGGCGGCACGGGCAAGGGGCACCTGGTGCGGGAGCTGGACGCCCTGGGCGGCGAGATGGCCCGGGCGGCGGACAGGGCCTGCATCCAGTATCGGATGCTGAACCTGGGCAAGGGCCCGGCGGTGCACTCCCTGCGGGCCCAGGCCGACCGGCGGCGCTACCAGGCGGTGATGAAGCAGACCCTGGAGCGCCAGGAGCACCTGCATGTGCGCCAGGCGGAGATCGTCTCCATCGGCGTGGAGGAGGGGCGCGTCGTCAGCGTCACCACCCACACCGGGGGGATCTGGCGCTGCCGGGCGGTGATCATCGCCTCCGGCACCTATCTGGACGGGCGCACCATCGTGGGCGAGGCGCTGCGGCGGGAGGGGCCGGACGGACTGGCTGCCGCCATCCCCCTGGCGGAGGAGCTGAGGGCCCTGGGGCTCTCCATGCGCCGCTTCAAGACCGGCACGCCCCCCCGGGTCAACGCCCGCACCGTGGACTTTTCCAAGATGGAGCTGCAGCAGGGGGACGCGGAGCCCGAGCCCTTCTCCTTTGAGACGGAGACGCCGCCGGAGAACCGGGCGGTGTGCTATCTGACCTACACCAACGAGCGCACCCACGCCATCCTCCGGGCTGCCCTGGATCGAAGCCCCCTCTACACCGGCACCATCGAGGGCGTGGGGCCCCGCTACTGCCCCAGCATCGAGACCAAGATCGTGCGCTTTCCCGACAAGCCCCGGCACCAGCTCTTCATCGAGCCCATGGGCCTGGACACGGAGGAGCTCTATATCCAGGGGCTCTCCTCCTCCATGCCGGAGGAGGTGCAGGCGGAGATGCTGCACACCATCCCGGGCCTGGAGCAGGCGGAGATGACCCGCTGCGCCTACGCCATCGAGTATGACTGCATCGACCCCACCGAGCTCTACCCCACCCTGGAGTGCAAGAAGATCGCCGGGCTCTACGGCGCCGGGCAGTTCAACGGCTCCTCCGGCTATGAGGAGGCGGCGGTGCAGGGCTTTGTGGCGGGGGTGAACGCCGCGCGGAAGATCCAGGGACAGAGCCCCTTCATCCTCCGGCGCAGCGACGGCTACATCGGCACCCTCATCGACGATCTGGTGACCAAAGGCACCGAGGAGCCCTACCGGATGATGACCAGCCGCAGCGAGTATCGGCTGCTGCACCGGCAGGACAACGCCGACGAGCGCCTCTGCGCCATCGGGGCGGAGCTGGGGCTTGTGAGCCAGGAGCGGCTGCAGGCGGTGCGGGAAAAGTACGCCGCCGTGGAGCGGGAGATCGCCCGCCTGGAGGCTGCGCACCTGCCCCCCTCGGAGGAACTGAACGCGCTGCTCGCAGCGCGCGACACCGCGCCGGTGACGGCGGGAGTGTCCCTCGCGGATCTGGTGCGGCGGCCCCAGCTGAATTATGAGGAGCTGGCGCCCTTCGACCCGGCGCGGCCGGCGCTTGCCAGGGCTGTGCGGCAGCAGGTGGAGATCCGGCTCAAGTACGAGGGCTACATCAAGCGGCAGCTCAGGCAGGTGGAGGAGTTTTCCCGCCTGGAGGCGCGGCCCCTGCCCGCGGAGCTGGACTATGACGCCATCCCCGGCCTGCGGTTGGAGGCGCGGGAGAAGCTCAACAAAATCCGCCCGGCCAACTTCGGCCAGGCGGGGCGGATCTCCGGGGTCTCCCCGGCGGATCTCAGCGTGCTGATGATTTATATGGAGACAAAGAAGTAAATCCGTAGGGCCGACCATTGGTCGGCCGCTGCAGGATACATGCGCATTGGACAGCGGACGAGCAATGCTCGTCCCTACGTGGGGGAGGATCACAGATGAAAGTCGTACTTGGTTTTTCCGGCGGGGTGGACTCCGCCGTGTCCGCCGTGCTGCTGCAGCGGGCGGGCTATGAGGTGCACGGCCTCTATCTGGATAACGCGGACGCCGCCGCCCGACAGGAGGCGGAGGCCTCCGCCGCGCGGATGGGGATCCCCCTCACCGTGCTGGACGTGAAGGCGGAGCTGGAGGAGAAGGTCTGCCGCCCCTTTGCCGACTGCTATCTCCGGGGGGAGACGCCAAACCCCTGCATCCTCTGCAACCCCGGCATGAAATTCAAAAATCTGCTCTCCCTGGCCGACGAGCTGGGGGCGGAAAAGGTGGCCACCGGGCACTATGCCCGGGCGGAGGGCGGCGCGCTCTACAAGGGGCGGCCCTCCAACGACCAGAGCTACATGCTCTGCCGCCTGACGAGAGAACAGGCCGCCCGGCTGATCCTGCCCCTGGGGGGCTATGAAAAGACCCAGGTGCGCGCCCTGGCGGCGGAGTGGGCGCTGCCTCCCGCCCAAAAGCCCGACAGCATGGAGATCTGCTTCATCCCGGACAAGAACTATATCCGCTGGCTCTCGGAGCGGGCGGCGCTGCCCGGGGCGGGGGACTTTCTGTTCCACGGCCAGGTCATCGGCCGGCACGAGGGCATCTTCCGCTGGACGGTGGGACAGCGCCGGCCGGGGCTTTACGAGGGGCGGAAGCTCTACGTCTCCCGCATCGACGGGGCGGCGAACACGGTGGAGCTGGCCCTCTGGGAGGAGCTTTTCAAGACGGAGCTTTGCGCCCGGGATTTCAGCTGGCTCATCGAGCCGCCCACCGAGCCCATCCGGGCCAGCGTCCGGGTGCGGCACACCAAGTGGGAGGAGCCGCCCTGCACCGTCACCGCGGAGGGGGAGCGTGTGCGCATCGTCTGCGACACGCCGGTGCGCGCCCCCGCCCCGGGGCAGAGCGCCGTCCTCTACGCCGGCGACCGGCTTTTAGGCGGCGGCTTTATCACGGAAGAGTGAAGGGGAAAGAGTTCAGGGTTCAGAGTTCAGAGTTCAGAGTTCAGGAGACGTGGGATGCGGAGTGAAGCGTGAATCCGTAGGGGGCGGCGTCCTCGACGCCCCGTTCTGTCAAATCGCCTTCCCGCCGCCCGCGGAGCGAGCGGGGGCGAAGGGTCGCCCGGCCGCGTACACATTCGATTGCGAAGCATGGCAATCTATGGTATAGTAGCCTCAGCATAGAAACAACAAATCAGGGGAGGATCTGCAATGTTTGAGAATCTGCCGCGCAAGCTGAAAAATCTGGCTGTGATCGTGCTGGTTCTGGAGCTGGCACTGGTCGTTATTTTGACCTTTCTGCTGCTGAGAACCAGGGCGGGCTTCCTGACCTACCTGGAGATCTGGGTGGCGCTGCCGCTCTCGGCCTGCATCACAGCGTTTCCGCTCTATGGCCTGGGCGAGGTGCTGGAGAGACAGGAGAGCCTCCGGAACAGACTCGATAATGTGGAATCCAATGTGAACCGCATGAAGACGGAGGAGCTCAAGGAGATCCGCCTTCTGCTGGAGCGGATCGCCCCCAAGCCCGAGGAGCCCGACCCGAAGCCGGAAAAGCCGGCGCCCAAACCCGTGAAGCCGGTGGTCAAGCCCGAGCCGGAGCCGAAGAAGACCCTTCCGGAGGCGCTTCAATACGCCCTGCGCTTCAGCACCGAGGAGGGGCTGCGGAACTATCTGCAGGGGTACGCCGCTTCTCTCTCCAGCAATGAGCGCCCGGCGCTTGACGCGCTGCTCTCCGGCGACCCGGAGACCCTGCGCCAGCGGGTGCGGGATTGGCTGAACCAGGGCTGAGATGCACAGCGGCGCGGCGCTGTCGCCCGCACTGTAGGGACGACCATCGGTCGTCCGCAGACATGGGCGCAGGACGGACAAACGGGCGGGTGATACCCGCCCCTACGGATGTCATCCCGAGCGAAGCGCAGCGAAGACGAGGGATCTTTCCCCTCGTCAACTACACTGCTTTCCGACCTGGAAGATCCTTCGACTGCGCCGCTGCGCGCCTCCGCTCAGGATGACAGGGGACGTCACGCCGCGAAGCCATGACAGGGGCAACGCCGAGTAAACGCGGGCCGTCGAGGGCGCCGGCCCCTACGAAGGACGAAAGAACGGATCGTCACACCAGCCTGCGGGCTGGTTCGCAATGACAGGAACGGACGCGGCTGCGCGTCTGCGGGCGGCCAAAGTGCCCCTACGGAGACGAGGGATGCGGATTGCCGCACCAAACCCCTTCGTCACCGGCGCAAGCGCCGGCGACACCTCCCCTTCCAGGGGAGGCAAGGCAGCACTGCCCGCAATGACGACAGAGGGAAGCAAGAGTGAGAGCTTTCTCAAAACTCAAAACTGACAACGATTAAGAATCCACCGGCGAAGCCGGTGGATTCTTAATCGTTGTTATGCTGTAAGCGCCGGGGGCGGGGGAAGCTCGCCCTCCTCCACCAGGGCGGTGGGACCGGTGAGCAGCAGATCCCGGACGCTGCCGCCCTCCCGGGTCAGGCGCACGGAGAGCACGCCCCCGGGCATGTGGATCTCCGCCCGGTCGCCGGGGATGCGTCCCCGGAGGATCAGGCTCGCGGCGATGGCGCCGCAGCCGGTGCCGCAGGCCAGGGTGAAGTCCTCCACGCCCCGCTCGAAGGTGACGGCGCGGACGCTCTTCTCCCCGGTGAGGCACACGAAGCTCACGTTGGCGCCCTTGGGGAAGACCGGGTTAAAGCGCAGGGCGCGGCCGCGGCGGCGCAGGGCGTCCAGATCCTCAAAGGCGGAGGAGGGCACCTCCACAACCGCGTGGGGCAGTCCCGGGTCGCCCAGCTCCACGTAGGAGCAGAAGCCCTCGCCGGTGCTGCGCAGCAGATCCATCACCGAAGGGTCGGGCAGGCGTACTTCATAACGCGTCCGGTCGATCCGCCGGGCGGTGATCATCCCCGCTGTCGCCCGAAAGCGGATGTTCTCCGGGGCGGGGGAGAGCCCGTGCTCTACCGCGTAGCGGGCCACGCACCGGGCGCCGTTGCCGCACATCTCGCCCACGGAGCCGTCGGAATTATAAAAGAGCATGGCAAAGTCCGCATCCTCCGAAGCGGGCAGGATCACGATCATGCCGTCGGCTCCGGGGCCGGAGTGGGGGGAGCAGAGGCGAAGGGCGAGATCGCGGAGATCTTCGCCCTTCTGTTCCCCGCGCAGGCACTCTAAAATGAGGAAGGAGTTGCCTGCGCCGTGCATTTTGGTATAGCGCATTACTGTTTTTTCTTGTCGGCGCGCAGCTTCTTCTGCAGCCAATCCTTGCCGTCGTTGAAGCGGGAGACGATGAAGGAGGCCACATAGTCGCCGGTGGCGTTGACCATGGTGGCAGGGGGATCCACCAGATCGCCGATGGCCAGAGCCATGGGGAAGGCGATGGGCATAAACTCGGGCGGGAAGAACAGGGAGCAGAGCACCAGCTCGCCGGTGCCGCCGCCGCCGGGGATGCCGGACATGGCGACAGAGGAGAGGGTAGCGACCACGATGGCCAGCAGCGCGTCGCCGGTGCCGAAGCTCATGCCGAACACGGGGAAGAGGAAGGCGACCTTGATGATGGCGCTCATGCCGGAGCCGTCCATGTTCATGGTGGCGCCCATGGGCAGTACGATGTCGGTGACGTCCTTGGAGATGCCGGTGTCCTCGGAGACCTCCATGTTGGTGGGGATGGTGGCCACAGAGGAGCAGGTGCCGAAGGCCACTGCCGCGGGACGGAACAGGTGCCGGAACATGACCTTGACGGCGCCCTTGCCGCCGCCGAAGCGGGCGTAGAGCGGGAAGATCAGGAACATGTAAGCGAAGGCCACGATGTAGTAGATCAGAACGGCCTTGCCGTACTGACCCATGAAGTCGGCGCCGTGGGTGGCGACCAGGTCGGCAAAGAAGCCGAAGAAGCCGATGGGGGCGTAGTAGGTGATGAGCTTGATGACCTTCATGAGGGCGTTGGTGATCTCCTCCAGCATGGGAGCGATCTTGGTCTTGGGCCCGCCGCACATCTGCACGCCGAAGCCGAAGAAGATGCCCGCGATGATGAGCTGCAGGATGGAGCGGCGGCTCCAGAGATCGGTAAAGTCGGGCTTGGTGAAGAAGCCCACGATCAGATCGCCCACGCCCATTTTGGTGCCGGACTCGGCGGCGTACAGCGCCTTTCCGGTGTAAACGCCCTTGGTCAGCAGCACGACCACATACATGATCACGGAGGCGATAACGGTGGTGCAGATGAAGGTGATCACCGTGGTGCCCATGAGCTTGCCGGCGCGCTTGCCGCTCTTCATGTTGGCGATGGCGGAGGAGATGGAGAAGAACACCATCGGCACCACCACGCAGAACATCATGTTAATGAACAGCGTGCCCAGGGGGCTCAGCACCTTGGCGCCGGAGCCGGGGAGTGCGGCGCTGCCGGAGACGGGATGATAGACCGTCTCGCTTTCGGGATCGGCGATCTCGCAGCTCCACTTGCCGTCGGCCAGGGTGACGGTGACGTCCTCGCCGTCCTCGGGGTGGAGGATGATCTCCGTATCGGAGGCCTTTTCCCATTCGCCGGACTGGAAGCCTTTGACCTCCGTGCCGGCCTTGTCGCTGGCGACGTTCTGGGTGATGGAATAGCTGCCGTCGCTCTTGATCGTGATCTCAATGCCCAGATCGTTTGCATCCGTGTCGCTGAGGTTCAGCGAGGTGGCGGGGGAGAGGTAGCCGGTCAGGCAGCCCAGCAGGATGCCCAGGATCATGGTAAACAGGAACCAGTTGTTTTTCAAAAACTTGCCCATGGAAAATGCCTCCTTGTTTTTGTTTCCAAGCCATATTATACAAAAACAGATTACACAGTAAATGGCGATTTATGCTTGAAACATTGCAAAAAGTGCGGTAAAATTCAATCCTGTAGGGGCCGACGCCCCCGGCGGCCCGTGAAGGAGGATGAGCAACATGGCCGGAAGCTACACCCGGGAGGGGTATCTCCACGAGAATTACCGCTACTTTCACCTGCGGGATACCGCGGGGCAGGAGAGGGACTTTCACTTTCACGATTTTGACAAGCTGGTGCTGCTGCTCTCCGGGAGGGTCAACTACCTGGTGGAAGATCAGAGCTACCTGCTGCGCCCCTGGGATCTGCTGCTGGTGAAGCACCACGCCATCCACAAGGCGCTCATTGACCGCTCCGAGCCCTACGAGCGCATCATCGTCTACCTGGATCGGCAGTATTTTGACCGGGCGCTGCCCCAGGCCCGGCTGATGGACTGCTTTGAGAGCGCCGACCGCAGCCGCCGCTATCTGCTGGTGCCCGACGGGGAGCAGCGGGCGGAGCTGGGGGAGACCCTGCGGGCCTTTGAGCGGGCGCGGGAGGACAGCCGCTTCGGCTCGGAGGCCATGCGGGACACGCTGATGATGCAGATCCTGATCCAGGTGGGCCGCATGGCTCCCGCCGCGCCGGAGCGCAGTGAACAGGCCGACCCCAAGATCCGACAGGTGCTCTCCTATATCAACGAGCATTTGGAGGAGGAGCTGACGGTGGAGCAGCTCTCCGAGCAGGTCTATCTCAGCCGCTATCACTTCATGCGGCTTTTCAAGGCCCAGACCGGCAGCACCGTCCACGCCTATGTGCGGCAGCGGCGGCTTCTCTCGGCGGCGCGGCTCATCCGGGAGGGAGTGCCCGCCGTCAAGGCCGCGGCGGACAGCGGCTTCGGGGATTACTCCGCCTTCCACCGGGCCTTCAAGGAGTGCTTCGGCATCAGCCCGGGAGAGTTGAAAAAATAATTTTCAGTGTTCAGAGTTCAGCGTTTAGAAATGCGGATTGCCACACCAGTGACATCGGTCACTGGTTCGCAATGACATGGATGGCGTTAGCCTATCGCTTCGCTGTCATTGCGAGCCAGTGCTCACACTGGCGTGGCAATCCGTTTTTTTATCTGAAAACTGAATTCTGAAAACTCAAAACTCACTTGTGGTACAGCTTCTTGGCCTGGTAGCGGGGCTCGAAGGTGATGTTGACGCCGATCTTCTTGAAGAGCTCCTCGTCCACCCGGGAGAGGATCACGCTGGAGTGAGCCTCGCAGCCCCGCAGCTTGTCCAGCTGGTCGATGGCGTAGCCCGCCATGGGGTTCGTCACCGCGCAGACGGACAGGGCGATCAGCAGCTCATCGGTGTGCAGGCGGGGGTTGTGATTGCCCAGATGCTCCACCTTCAGGTGCTGGATGGGCTGGACGATGCTGGGGCTGATGAGCCGCAGCTTCTTGTCGATGCCGGCCAGCTTTTTCAGCGCGTTCATGAGGCAGGCGGAGGCGGCGCCCAGGAGGGGGGAGGTCTTGCCGGTGACGATGGTACCGTCCGGCAGCTCCAGCGCCATGGCAGGGCCGCCGGTCTCCTCGGCCCGCTGCAGGGCCGCGGCCACCACGGGCCGGTCGGCGGGGGAGGCGTCCAGGGAGTTCATGATGAGCTCGATCTTCCGTTGCTCCGCCGGGTCGCTGAGTCCCTGGCGGGCGGAGACGGCGGCGGCGTACCAGCGGCGGATGATCTCCTGCCGGGAGGCCTCCCGGCAGGCATCGTCGTCAAAAATGCAGTAGCCCGCCATGTTGACGCCCATGTCCGTGGGGCTCTTGTAGGGGCTCTCGCCGTAGATGCTCTTGAAGATGGCCTCCAGCACCGGGAAGATCTCCACGTCCCGGTTGTAGTTCACGGTGGTGACCCCGTAGGCCTCCAGATGGAAGGGGTCGATCATGTTCACGTCGTCCAGATCCGCGGTGGCGGCCTCGTAGGCCAGGTTCACCGGGTGCTTGAGGGGCAGGTTCCAGATGGGGAAGGTCTCAAACTTGGCGTAGCCGGCGCTCACGCCCCGCTTGTGCTCGTGGTAGAGCTGGCTGAGGCAGGTGGCCATCTTGCCGCTGCCGGGGCCGGGGGCGGTGACCACCACCAGACGGCGGCTGGTCTCGATGTAATCGTTCTTGCCGAAGCCCTCGTCCGAGACGATGAGGGGGACGTTGGAGGGATAGTCGGGGATGATGTAGTGCTTGTAGGTGCGGATGCCCAGGGCCTCCAGGCGCTTACAGAACTTGTCCGCAATGGGCTGGCCCCGGTAGTGGGTCAGCACCACGCTGCCGATCATGAGGCCGATGCCCCGGAAGGCGTCGATGAGGCGCAGGGTGTCCTCGTCATAGGTGATGCCCAGGTCGCCCCGGCGCTTGGAGCGCTCGATATCGTCCGCCGAGATGGCGATGACGATCTCGGCCTCGTCCTTCATCTCCAGCAGCATTTTCACCTTGCTGTCCGGCTCGAAGCCGGGGAGGACGCGGGAGGCGTGGTAGTCGTCAAAGAGCTTGCCGCCGAATTCCAGATAGAGCTTGCCGAACTGGGAGATCCGATCCCGGATGTTCTGGGACTGGAGCTTTACGTATTTCGCGTTGTCAAAGCCGATGCGGTGCATGAGCGATCCCTCCCCGAAAGAATATCATCACGATTCGACATTGTAGCACAGTTGCCTCGCCGCGGCAAGTGGAACGAAATCACAAAAATCCCCCCGGCGGACTTTTTTTCTTCATAATTATATGCTATACTCTATTCTGTATTGTTATCTCCACAAATTGATAAATATATGATTTGAGATTTGCAGAGCATGCGGGAACACAGCGGATCTGTCTTTTCAAAACTGAAAACTCAAAACTGAAAACTGCAGCATCCGGCGCTTTGCGCCGATGCAAGCAACAGGAAGGAAAACAACATGGGACTGTTTACCAAGCTGTTCGGAACCTACTCCGATCGAGAACTGAAGAAGATATACCCCATCGCCGACGCCATTGAGAAGCTGGAGCCTCAGATCGAGAAGCTGAGCGACGGGGAGCTGCGCGCAAAAACCGACGAGTTCAAGCAGCGCCTGGCGGCCGGGGAGACCCTGGACGACATTCTGCCCGAGGCCTTTGCCGTGGTGCGGGAGGCCGCCTGGCGCGTGCTGGGCATGAAGCCCTTCCGCGTCCAGCTCATCGGCGGCATCGTCCTGCACCAGGGCCGCATCGCCGAGATGAAGACCGGCGAGGGCAAGACCCTGGTGGCCGTGCTGCCCGCGTACTTGAACGCCCTCACCGGCAAGGGCGTGCACATCGTCACCGTGAACGACTACCTGGCCCGCCGCGACAGCGAGTGGATGGGCAAGGTGCACCGCTTCCTGGGCGTGAGCGTGGGCTTGATCGTCCACGGCCTCACCCCGGCGGAGCGCCGGGAGGCCTACGCCTGCGACATCACCTACGGCACCAACAACGAGATGGGCTTCGACTACCTGCGGGACAACATGGCGCTCTATAAGAGCAACATGGTGCAGCGGGGCCACGTCTTCGCCATCGTGGACGAGGTGGACTCCATCCTCATCGACGAGGCCAGAACGCCGCTGATCATCTCCGGCCAGGGGGATGAGAGCACCGACCTCTACCGCCAGGCGGACGACTTTGTCTCCCGCCTGAAGAAGATCGTCTACGCCTCCGTGGACGAGAAGAAGGAGGAAAGCGAGGATCTGGACGCGGACTATGTGGTGGACGAGAAGGCCCGCACCGCCACCCTCACCGCCCGCGGCATCCAGCGCGCCGAGCGCGCCTTCAATCTGGAGAACCTGGCCGACATCGAAAACGCCACCCTGGCGCACCACATCAACCAGGCGCTGAAGGCCCACGGCATCATGAAGCGGGACATCGACTACATCGTGAAGGACGGGGAGATCATCATCGTGGATGAGTTCACCGGCCGTCTGATGCTGGGCCGCCGCTACTCCGAGGGGCTCCACCAGGCCATTGAGGCCAAGGAGCATGTGGACGTGCAGAAGGAGAACAAGACTCTGGCCACTATCACCTTCCAGAACTACTTCCGCCTGTACGACAAGCTCTCCGGCATGACCGGCACCGCCGTCACCGAGGCGGAGGAGTTCGGCGCCATCTACAAGCTGGATATCGTGGAGATCCCCACCAACAAGCCGGTGATCCGCATCGACAACTCCGATGTGGTGTTCAAGAACGAAAACGGCAAGAACCGGGCCATCATCCAGCAGATCCTGGACTGCCACGCCAAGGGGCAGCCGGTGCTGGTGGGCACGGTGTCCATCGAGAAGAGCGAGTATATTTCCAAGCTCCTGAAGGCGCGGGGCGTGCCCCACACGGTGCTGAACGCCAAGTTCCACGAGAAGGAGGCCGAGATCGTGGCCCAGGCGGGCAAGCTGGGCGCCGTCACCATCGCCACCAACATGGCCGGCCGCGGCACGGATATCGTGCTGGGCGGCAACGCGGAGTTCATGGCACGGCAGGATCTGCGCAAGGCGGACTTTGCCGACGAGATCATTGCCGAGGCCACCGGCTACGCCGAGACCGACAACGAGGACATCCTGGCCGCCCGCAAGCTCTATGCCGAGCGGCTGGCAGCCCACAAGGAGGAGATCCGCGCCGAGGCTGAGGCGGTGCGCAAGGCCGGCGGCCTCTTCATCCTGGGCACCGAGCGGCACGAGAGCCGCCGCATCGACAACCAGCTCCGCGGCCGCGCCGGCCGTCAGGGCGACCCGGGCGAGAGCCGCTTCTACCTGGCCCTCACCGACGACATTATGCGCCTCTTCGGCTCCGAGCGGATCATGAACCTGATGGAGACCCTGCGCATCGACGAGGATACCCCCATCGACGCCAAGATCCTCTCCAACTCCATCGAGCAGGCCCAGAAGACCGTGGAGAGCCGCAACTTCCAGACCCGTAAAACCGTGCTGGAGTACGACGACGTGATGAACCAGCAGCGCGAGATCATCTACGGCGAGCGCCGCAAGGTGCTGGACGGGGAAGACCTGCAGGAGCAGATCCTGGGCATGATCCGGGAGTTTGTCCGCGGCACGGTGCTGAGCGGTCTGAACGGCGCCCCGGTGGAGAGCCAGGAGCAGCTGGACGAGGTGCTCAAGCCCTTCGAGAAGCTGTTTCTGCCCCACGGCGCCCTCCGCGCGGCGGACTTTGGCGGCCACAGCGGCCAGAACAAGCTGATCGAGGCCGCCACGGCCGAGGCCGAGAAGGTCTACGCCGCCCGGGAGGCCGCCTTCGGCACCGGCCCCAAGGGCACGCCGCTGATGCGGGAGCTGGAGCGGGTCATCATGCTGCGGGTGGTGGACGAATACTGGATGGATCACATTGACGCCATGAGCGAGCTCAAGCGGGGCATCGGCCTCCGGGGCTACGGCGCCACCAAGCCCATCGACGCCTACAAGCAGGAGGGCTTTGACATGTTCGAGGCCATGGTCGCCGGCATCCGGGAGGAGACGGTGCGCCGCCTCTACACCGTGCAGGTGCGCCGGGAGCAGCCCATCGAGCGCAAGGCCGTTGCCAAAAACGCCGCCGCCAACGTGGGCGGGGAGCCGGTGAAGAAAAAGCCGGTGAAGAAGGCGCCCAAGCCCGGCCGCAACGACCCCTGCCCCTGCGGCAAGATGAAGGCCGACGGCAGCAGACGGCTGAAATATAAGGAATGCTGCGGACGGAACGAGTAGTTTTTGCCTGTCATAGCGAACCAGTGCGCACACTGGTGTGGCGATCCGAGTCTCTCGTCTCCGCAGGAGGAAAGCGGATTGCCACGCCAGTGACGTCGGTCACTGGCTCGCAATGACAGGGGAAAAGGCACCACAATTTCTTCATCGGCGCAGACGAGCTTCATTCTAACATAGGAGGATCCCTCCATGGCAAAGATAGAAAAAGCCTTTCCCATCTGGCAGGGTTGGGAGACCGTGCACCTCATCGGCCGCGGCAACTTCGGCGCGGTGTATGAGATCCAGCGGAACATGTTCGGCCACAGGGAAAAGGCCGCGCTGAGATATATCCGCGTCCCCCAGAGCGACTATGAGATAGATGAGCTTGTGCACGACGGCTACGACGAAAAGAGCATCATTTCCTACTTTGAGGGATGCCTGTACGACATCGAGCGGGTGTATTCTCTGATGCCGGAGATGAAGAACTGCGCCAATGTACTTTGCTGGGATGAAGTGCGCTATGTTCGGCACGAAAACGGCGTCGGCTGGGACATTTATATTAAAATGGAACTGCTGACGCCGCTGCCCAAGACGCTGGGGGAACCGCTCTCGGAGGCGCAGGTGATCCGGATTGGCGCGGATCTCAGCAACGCGCTGGCCTGTTGTGAAAAGCGGAACCTGATCCATCGGGACATCAAGCCCGCCAACATTTTTGTGGCGCCGGACGGTACCTACAAGCTGGGCGATATCGGAAACGACATGAGTATCAAGCGTATCATGAACGAACCGATGCTTGGCGCCTGCTACTTCATGGCGCCGGAAATATATAATAACCAGCCATACAGCGTCGCGACAGACATTTACTCCCTGGGGCTGGTGCTGTATTGGCTTCTGAACGACCGGCGCATGCCATTTCAACCCCTGAGCTCTCCCGTCCGTTATGCCCAGGACACGTTTAATGCCCGGATGCGGCTCTTCCGGGGCGAGCCCATCCCCGCGCCCCTGCACGGCAGCCCCGCCCTGCAGCAGATCGTGCTGAAGGCCTGCGCCTTCGACCCCAAGGATCGCTATCGCAGCGCGGAGGACATGCTGCGGGATCTGAACATGCTGAAAAACACAGCAGTCTATGCTGCAGGGAACAAAGATAAAACGAACAGGTATTGGAACACGCTTTGCCCGGTTGCTCCAGTTATAGAGAATGAGCAGCCCGGTGACCACAGTTATAGAGACTAGACGGCCGAGAAATGCCCCCTGGAAAAGAAACGCAGTCTGCTGTCACCGGGGGAAAGAAAAGCACTTCTGCCAATGGCAGCCGGCTTGTGATTGCTATCGACACGCGAGATTTCGATGCGATCTCTGCCGGAGCGCAGACGAGCTTCATTCTAACATAGGAGGATTCCTCCATGGCAAAGATAGAAAACGCCATCCCTGCCTGGCCGGGCTGGGAGACCGTGCGGCTCATCGGCCGCGGCAGCTTCGGCGTGGTGTATGAGATCCAGCGGAACATGTTCGGCCACAGGGAAAAGGCCGCGCTGAAATATATCCGCATCCCCCAGAGCGACAGCGAGCTGGACGAGCTTTTGAGCGAGGGCTTCGATACGGAGAGCGTCACCGCCCGCTTTGAGGGCTATCTGCAGGATATTGTGCGGGAGTACACCCTGATGTCGGACATGAAGGGCTGCGCCAACGTGGTCTACTGCGACGATGTGCGCTATATCCAGCACGATAACGGCATGGGCTGGGACATCTATATCAAGATGGAGCTGCTGACGCCGCTGCCCAAGGCGCTGGGGAAGTCGCTCTCGGAGGCGCAGGTGGTCCGGATCGGCACGGATCTCAGCAACGCCCTGGCCTTCTGTGAAAAGCGGAACCTGATCCATCGGGACATCAAGCCCGCCAACATTTTTGTGGCGCCGGACGGCACCTACAAGCTGGGGGACTTCGGCATCGCCAAAACCGCCGAGCGCACCACCAGCGGCACGAAAACGGGAACCTATAAATATATGGCGCCGGAGGTGTACAACAACCAGCCCTACGGCGCCAAGGCGGACATTTACTCGCTGGGGCTGGTGCTGTATTGGCTCTTGAACGAGCGGCGCATGCCCTTCCTGCCCACAGGGGTGGGGATCCCCAGCGCCCGGGAGGAGGATGCGGCGCGGAACCGGCGCTTCCGGGGCGAAAAGCTGCCTCCGCCGGCCAACGGCAGCCCGGCGCTCAAGCGGATCGTGCTGAAATGCTGTGCCTATGACCCCCAGGATCGCTACCGGACTGCGGAGGAGCTGCTGCGGGCGCTGAAGGCTGTAGGGGCGATTCATGAATCGCCCGCGGATCTGGGGGAGCGTCCGTTTGCCCCTGCTGGGGCGATTCATGAATCGCCCGCGGATCCGGGAGAGCGTCGGTTCGCACCCGTAGGGGTCGGCGTATCCGACGACCCGCAAACCGCGACCGACAGAAACGGGCTGTCGAGGGCGCCAGCCCCTACGACGGAGACGGCGATCCCCGAGGAGGACGAAACCGAAGGCCTGTTCGGCGCCGTAGCCGTAGGGGCGACGATCAGCCGCCCGACTGTCGCGTCCAAGGAGGAAACCCCGGACAACACCGTAGGGGCGGGGCTCGCCCCCGCCCGCGGACAGGGAGAGCGTCGGTTCGCACCCGTAGGGACGATTCATGAATCGCCCGCGGATCCGGGAAAGCGTCGGATAGCACCCGTAGGGGTCGGCGTCCTCGACGACCCGAAAACTGGGACCGACAGAAACGGGCTGTCGAGGACGCCAGCCCCTACGACGGAGACGGCGATCCCCGCACAGGACGGCACCGTGGGCGTGTTTGGCACAGCCCCCGCAGGGACGGCTGTCAGCCGCCCGACTGTCGCGTCCAAGGCTGAAACCCCGGACAACACCGTAGGGGCGGGGCTCGCCCCCGCCCGCGGAAAGGGACAAACGACCGAGCCCCCTGAAGGGGCAAAACCCATCCATCCGGAAGAGGACGCGACTGTCCGCACGCCTGCCGGGGAAAAGAGGAGAGAGGAGCCAAAGAAGAAAAAGAAGGGCCTGCTCTTGGGCCTGCTGGCTGCAGTTCTCTCAATTGCCGCGCTGCTGGTGTTCCTGTTCAGACCTCAGTACGGCGAATGGTCGGAGTGGAGCACGGAGGAGCCGGAACAGATCGACGGAAGAAAGATCGAGACGGGAACGGAATACCGGTATCGGGAAATGACGCTGCTGTCAACGACCGACAAGGATGCGGTTGTAGGCGAGATCGACCACGAAGGACTCGAGTATGGTGCGTGGGGCGATTGGAGCGACTGGCAGGAGGAAAAACCAGAAGCGGATGAAAACACCCGAGTGGAAGAAAAAACACAGTATCGCTTCCGGGAAAAGGAATTTACAACGGCAACGACAAGCACGCTGGCGGGTTGGGAACAGTATGATTCTGAAACAGAATCGCACTGGAGCAGTTATAGCGCCTGGTCTCCCGATCCGGTTTATGCATCCGATACCCGCAGAGTTCAGACAGGGACACAGTATCAGCATAGAGATAGAATTGTTGAATGGGGTGTCGAAGATCCTGCCCCATATTTAGCACAAGGTTATTATATTTGGTGCACGTATTATGACGAGTATCACCAGATAACGAAGTATGATATGGCAAAAGAAACGCCTTGGTCTGAGTGGTCATTTGAATTTGATGAGAGCACCGAGCAGCATTTCGTTCGAGCCAGGACGGTGTATAGCCATAGCGATTTGATCACCACGACCACCTATTCTTTCTGGAAATGGGGAGACTGGTCCGAATGGTCCTTCGCAAAGAAAACGAAAACGGACGACATAGAAGTAAAGACCAGGCAGGTTTTCCGCAGCCAAAGCAAAATCGAAGTTCCCGTGTACTATTACCACGACTGGTCTGCCTGGAGCGACTGGAGCTTGGAATCCAGGGAAGAGGATGATGCTATCCAGATCGAAACGAGAACCGTTTACCGCTATAAGGACCGGAAAGAATAGACAGACGATCATTTCCTTGGGGCAGCAAGAACAGAGACGAATGGGATCAACCGTAAATTGAGAAAAGAAACAGGAACATGAAGTGGGGAAAGAAAGCGGTCGGCATTCTGTGCGCGGCAGCGCTTGCGATTACTGGAACGCTGCTTCTCTCATGCAGCTCTTCGCGGGAGAAACCCAGCGCGAAAGACACGGAGGATCCCGGCCTGTACAGCGATACAGCCCCAGGCGAGGCGCTGGAGCAGCTTGGCGATCAAACGACAACAGAGCTTGTTGAGCAAATCAACCGGGAATCGCAGCCGGTGTTCCAGCCGCCCAGCGAGGCCTGCTTTGGGGCGATCTCCGTAGATGAACCGGAAAAAGCGCTGGCGGTGATCCAGCAAGCAAGAGACTTCGGGCTTCTTGAGGAGGGCGAAGCGGTCGCGTTCGACCCGAACAGCAATTTCTATCGCGGACGCTACAGCCGGGATATTGAATACTATCTGGATGAATCCATTCTGGTCCTCCTCTGGAAGGAAGACATAGACGGGTATTGCTGCACCTTTGCAGAGGTCAAAATCCGGGATCCGCGTCAATTGCAGAGAAAGCTTGCGGATGACACGTACGATTCTCCGAACCAGGGATATGTGACAGAGTTCGCTGTGCAGACCCAGTCTGTGCTGGCCATGAACGCGGACTATTATCGCTTTCGCCGACAGGGGATCGTTGTGTACGATCACGAATTATGCCGCTTTCGGACGGAAACCTATACCGGGAGCTTCAAACAGTACAATTGCGTTGACACCTTGTTTGTCACGGAGCAGGGGGATTTTCTGTACAAATACCAGGGAGAGGTCAACACCAGAGAAGACATCGAGCGCTTTGTGGAAGAAAACAATATTGCTTTTTCCCTTGCGTTCGGCCCGGTCCTCGTTGAAGACGGGAAGCCGAGGACCTGCACATGGTACCCCCTGGGGGAGATAGATGAGGGGTATTCCCGCGCAGGCATCGGGCAGATCGATCACTGCCACTATCTGTATATGTCGCTGAACTATGGCGATCTGCCCTCACAATGGACGGTAAATGAATTCGCAGAACATTTTTCCGAAAAGCCGGTGAAGACCGCTTACGGACTGGATGGCGGGCAAACTGCTGAAGTGGTTTTTCGAGGAGAACCATACAACCATGTTGATTTCGATCAAGAACGTGAGATCAGCGACATCTTGTATTTTGCGTCCATGCAAAGCAATGCAGACAGGAGAAGATAATACAAGCCTATGTTTACCGAACAACACTACAACGAACTGATTTACATGACTTCCACGGTGCTCCCGGCGCGGCACGCGTTTTTCACCCGCTACGGCGGGGTGAGCGAGGGGCCCTTCGCGAGCCTGAACTTCGGCTCCAACCTGGGGGACGATCCCGCGCACGTGCGGGAAAACTACCGCCGGGCCGCGGCCCTCATGGGCGCGGGGATCGACGACTGCGCCGTGACGAAGCAGGTGCACGGGAACATCGTGCGCATCGTCACCAAGGCCGACCGGCACGTCTGCATGAGCCAGGTCCCCTACGAGGCCGACGGCATCGTGACGGCGGAGCGGGGCCTGCCCCTCTTCTGCTTCACGGCGGACTGCGTGCCCGCCCTGCTGCTGGACGCAGAGCACGGCGTCATCGGCGCGGTCCACTGCGGCTGGCGCAGCTCGGTCTCCGACATCCTGCGAAACGCCCTGGAGCAGATGGAGCGCCTCGGCGCCCGGCGGGAGGACGTCCGCGTCGCCATGGGGGCGGCCATCGGCAAGTGCTGCTTTGAGACCGACGACGACGTGCCCGAGGCCGTCTCCCGCTATCTGGGCGGGGACACGGCGGGGCTATTCCTCCGGCGGCCCGACGGCAAGACCCTGGTGGATCTGCGGGGCGCCAACAAGCGGCGGCTTTTGCAGCTGGGGCTGAGGGAGGAGCACATCGACTGCTCGGCCGAGTGCACGGTCTGCTCCCACGACAAATACTGGTCCCACCGCTACACCAAAGGAAAACGGGGCAGCCTGGCTGCCTGCATCGTACTGGAGTAAAGAAATATGAGGACTGCAATGAAAAGAAGTCTGGCGCTGCTGCTGGCGCTGGCTCTGGCGCTGAGCTGCGCGGCCTGCGGCCGGGGCGCAGAGGAAGAAGCTCCGACCGAAACAGCGATTCCGGCAGAGGAGCCTGCGCCCGAACCCCCAGAGAATCGGGAGGAGTCTCCGGAAGCCGAGGCACAAGCTTTTGGGGAGGGAGTTTACTGGATAATAGAAGGCAACACCTTGATCATTTCCGGGAGCGGAGATATGCCAGATTTCGGCGAGCTTGAAGACCCCCCCTGGAATGCGCAGCGGGATCAGATTACCCATGTGGAGATCCAAGAGGGGATCACCCGAATCGGAGAAAGGTCTTTTTGCGGTTTCTACAACATATTTACTATCGAGATCCCCAATAGCGTGACGAGCATCGGCAATTATGCGTTCAGCAGCTCAAGTATCACCGCGCTTGAGATCCCCTCCGGCGTGACGGTCATCGGCGACCATGCCTTTGAATGGTGCTATAGCTTATACTCCCTTGAGATCCCTTCCAGCGTGACGACCATCGGCGACCATGCCTTTGAGTACTGCAATTATTTGGAGAGCGTCAAGATCCAGCACGGCCTGTCAGCCATCGGCGCCTGTGCGTTTGGGGATTGTTACAGCCTGACAACGATTGAACTTCCCGACACTTTGACGAGTATCGGCCCGTATGCGTTCAAACACTGCTACAGCTTGCTTTCCATTGAGATTCCTGACGGCGTGACAGAGGTCGGCGAACATGCACTGGTAAACTGCGATGGCCTGACTTCTCTTGCGATCCCGGCGAGCGTGACGACCATTGGAGAAGGCGCATTTGCGGGCTGCATGGGATTACAGCAGATCGAAGTGGATAGTGGAAACCCCAAGTATTGTTCCGTCGAAGGGGTTCTGTTTACAGAGGACGGAAAGGAACTGCTCTGTTTCCCCGCGGGAAAAGGCATAGCCACTTACAGCATCCCGGACGGGGTGACGAGCATCGGATGCGATGCGTTTGAAAACAGCAAGGATTTGACTTCTCTCGAGATCCCTGTGAGCGTGATGACCGTTGGTGACAATGCATTTTGGGGCTGCGAAAGCCTGACCGGGATTAGCTATGCCGGCACAGAAGAGCAATGGAACAAGATTTCCTTTGGAGAGGGCAATGATTTTCTTCTCAAAGCCGATAAAATGGACGCCCATTCCAATTAACGAGACAGGTGTATTTCCGTGCAAAACGGCAGTTCGGAATCCGTATAGACAAGACGCATGAACGTACCACCGTCCCACCGCTACACCAAAGGAAAACGGGGCAGCCTGGCTGCCTGCATCGTACTGGAGTAAAGAGATATGAGGACTGCAATGAAAAGAAGCCTGGCGCTGCTGCTGGCGCTGGCTCTGGCGCTGAGCTGCGCGGCCTGCGGCCGGGGCGGCGGCAGCCAGGAGGAGGAGATCCCCGAATCCAGCGGCGGCAAGGACGTGGAGCGCGCCCCCGCCCTGGACAATGTGTTCTCCGTCAACAGCAACAGCAAGTACAGCAAGAACCCCTTCGTGGCCACCAACCACGCCAATCAGCTGATCTGCTCCCTGGTCTATGAGAATATGATCGAGCTGGACAACAACTTTGAGGTCGTCCGGGACAGCGGCATCATCAGCGAGTGGAAGTGCGACGACACGGGCAAAAACTGGGAGCTGACCATCGAGCCGGGGCACTATTTCTCCGACGGCACCGAGGTCATGCCCCGGGACGTGAGCTACTCCATGGGCTGGGCCATCAACTCCGACCGCTACCACGGCCGCTTCGCCAGCTACCAGGGCGCCTCCCCCGGGGAGGGCGTGGTCTACGTCACCCTGGGCATCGGCGACCGGCAGTTCATTAAGCTTTTGAACCTGCCCGTCATCAAGTCCGGCACCTACGGCGACCTGGGCCCGGCGGGCAACACCCCCATCGGCAGCGGCCCTTATTGTTATAATGAAGAGGGCGACGCCCTGATCGCCAATGAGTACTACCCCGGCTATGAGGATCTGCCGGTGGACACCATCTACCTCAAGGAGTACAACAGCGCCGATACCATCATCAGCGCCTTTGAGGACGGCTACATCGACGTGGTCATCAACGACCCCTCCAGCTACACGAACCTGGGCTACGCCAGCTCCAACGAGTTCCACACCTACGCCACCACCAACATGCACTATGTGGCCTTCAACGAGGAGAGCATGCTGGGCAAGTACAGCTACTTCCGTATCGCCATGCAGCACGCCTTTGACCGGGCCTACCTGGTGGAGCTGCTCCACGGCAACGCCGTGGCCGCCGCCCTGCCCATGTATCCCACCTGCTCGGTCTATCCCCACGCGCTGGAGGATCGGCTGAACTACGATCTGGAGGCCTGCCGGAACATTTTGATCGCCGCCGGCGTCCAGGACTATGACGAGGACGGCCAGCTGGAGTTCATGTCCGGCTCCCCGGTGGAGATCGAGCTGCACTTCGTGGTCTGCGCGGACAGCAGCGCCAAGTGCGGCATCGCCCGCCGCTTCCAGGAGGACATGGCCTCCATCGGCCTGAAGGTCACCGTCCACGAGCTGACCTGGCAGGAGTATATGGACGCCCTGGAGGAGGGGCAGTTCAAGTCCGGCAAGCAGACCGTGCCCGTGGACATGTACTACGGCGAGGTGAAGCTGCGCAACAACTTTGACCTTACGGAGCTGCTGCAGCCCCGGGACGAGGACAACGAGCTGACGAACCAGAACTATTCCCGCTCCAAGGATACCACCATCGTGGGCCGGATCGAGCGCTATCTGGCCGCCCCCGACTCGACAAGGGCGGACGAGTTCTACCAGCTCTGCGATTACATCATGAACACCCAGGGCTCCTTGATCGTCATCGGCTTTGAAAAGCAGCAGATCATCACCCGCCGGGGCGTCTGCAAGGGCATCAACCCCAACTACGGCAACCCCCTCTACGGCTTCGAGCACTGGGAGATCACCTTTGACGATCTGGACGCGGCGCCCGCGACGCCCGTCCCCTCCGCACTGCCGACAACAAACAATAATGATGATAAGGGAGAGAAGAAAGATGACTGACAGAGAATTGATGTCCATGGCCAAGGAGGCGTCCCTGAACGCCTACGTCCCCTATTCCAAGTTCGCCGTCGGCGCGGCGCTGGAATGCACGGACGGAAAAGTCTACACCGGCTGCAACGTGGAGAACGCCGCCCTGGGTGACACCATCTGCGCCGAGCGCACCGCCTGCGTCAAGGCGGTCAGCGAGGGGCACCGGGAGTTTCGGCGCATCGCCATCTACGCCGACAGTGAGAACTGGTGCACCCCCTGCGGCTCCTGCCGCCAGTTTCTCAGCGAGTTTGCCCGGGATCAGGAGCTGGAGGTGCTCTGCGCCAAGGCCGGCGGCCGCTACGTGAGCTACAAGCTCTCCGAGCTCATGCCCCACACCTTCAACTTCTGAGGAAGCCGCCCCGCAAGTCGGGGTGGAGAGCAAAACGATGGAAACAATCAAAGCTTATACGGGCGACAAGCCCTATATCTTCGTCAGCTATGCCCATGCCGACGCCGCCGCCGTGATGGAGGTGTTGGAGCCTCTGCAGGAGCGGGGCTTTCGCATCTGGTATGACGAGGGCATCGAGGTGGGAAGCGACTGGCCGGAATTTATCGCCGGACGACTGGCCGGCTCCGGCCTGATGCTGGCCTTCCTGTCCAAGTCCTATCTGGCTTCGGACAACTGCCGCAAGGAGATGCACTTTGCCCTGTCGCACAAGATCGAGACCGTGAACATCTTCCTGGAGGAGACGGCCCTGTCTCCCGGCATGGAAATGCAGATCGGAAACCGCTTTGCTCTGATGAAGTATCAGCTGGGGGAGGAGCGTTTTCTGGAGAAGCTTTTGGCTGCGCCCCAGATGGATCGGGAACGCTTTGCTTCGGAAAAAGCGAAGCCCGTCCGCAGAAAAAAAGCAAAAAAGAAGGCCGCGCTGACCGGAAGTCAGGCGGCAAAGAAGAAGAAAAAACGTCTTGCCCGGCGGATTGTGGCCCTCTCGGTGAGCGTGCTGCTGCTGGCGGCCTGCATCACCCTGGGGATCATCGGCTGGTCCACGGGACTTGCCCAGCGCATCTGGATCGGCTGGCATCAGCAGACGGTGGAGCCCCTGCCCGGGGATACGGTCGCGGTCTTCTCGGATCCGCTGCTGGAGCAGGCAGCCCGGGACTATACCGGCATCACCCAGGGGGAGATCACCGTGGGCGACCTGGCCGGGATCACGGAGCTGTACCTGGCGGGGGATCGCTATTCCTTCACCGCCCTGCCGGAGGGCGGCGGGGAAGGGGAGCTGCGGGATCTGTCGGATCTGGTCTGGTTCACCGGCCTGCGCAGGCTGGTGCTGTGCGACCAGCCGCTGAGCTCGCTGGAGACCATGCCCGTGATCGCCCTGGAGTATCTGGAGCTGCGGGACTGCAGGGTGGCGTCCCTGCAGGGCATCGGCAAGCTCCCCGAGCTCCGGGAGATCGTCACCGACGGCTGTCCCATCACCCAGCTGGGAGACCTGGAGCAGTGCCTGGATCTGCGCAGGGCCAGCCTCCTGGGCGCCTATGTGAACGACTTTTCCGCCTTCAAGCCCCTGACGAAGCTGGCGGAGTTCACAGTGAGCAACGCGTCCATCGACGCCCTGGGCCCGGTGCTGGGTCACAGCAAGCTGACGGATGTGGCCTTTTACAACTGTGACCTGCGGGGCCGCTTCTTCAAGAGCTTTGACCGGGAAAGAGGCATCGTGAGTCTGACGCTGGTGGACTGTAAGCTCAACTCTACCGTCAACCTGGGCGACTTTACGGGTCTGACGACCCTGCGCCTGATCGGCACGGGGGAGGATCTGGACTGGTCGGCTCTGGCCGAGCTGGAGCGGCTGAGCACCGTGTATGCGGACGCGGTCACGGAGCCCGCCGTGCGCCGCGGCCTGGGAAGCAGTGGCGCCTCCCTTGTGGTGGAGGGCGACTGAGGGATGGCGCCTGTCCGGCGGACAGGGCGCGGGACGTCCGCGGCAAATCCGGGGCTACCTAACCCTAACCTAACCCAACCCTACCCAACCCTACCTAACCCTAAGATAAGAACGTTATTCTGCTGCTGCTGATGAATCGGATGACGCGCGCGCGAAGAGACCGCTGACGCGGCGGAGCGCAGGGACAAAAAAACACCGCCCCCGGCAGACAAAGGTTCTGCCGGGGGCGGCGCCGTGTTGGGTTGGATTCAGGAGTCATCGGAGGGCAGGAGCACGACCTGCTCTTTTTCGTAGTAGCGGGCCATGTCCCGGTTTTGCCAGGCCTCCGGGTCGGGCTGGATGTCGTCGAAGTACAGCAGGTAGGGCGGATCGGAGTAGGGCTCCAGCTCCGCGACGCGCACTTCGGGATCCCGCAGGATCGTGAGCCGCGCCTCGGTCTCGGCGTGATAGCGCCGGGCCTGGCCGCCGGCATAGGCGGTGTAGAGGCTGGCCAGGCTGACCCCGCCCCGGAGAAGGGCGGAGACGCCCACCAGCACCACGCAGAGCGCCAGCGCCCCCAGCATGGGCAGCAGACGGGGGGCGGTCGCCTCCCCGCCGTGCCGCCGCCGCAGCCAGCCCAGCCAGTAGAGCAGGTTCAGCGTCAGCAGCAGCAGGTAGGAGTAGAAAATGATGTCCTGCAGCCGCCCGGGGCCGGCGGTGCCCATGGCGTACAGGGTGGGGCAGAACATGGCGGAGAACAGGCAGTAGGAGCCCAGGCTCACCAGCCCGGGATAGCGGAAGGGGAAGCGGGAAGCGGGCAGCAGCGCCCAGAATACCAGCCCCAGGGCCAGCAGCACCCCCAGCACCGGCAGGCGGAACCAGGCCACGGCAAAGCGGAGCCCGGCCAGAAAGGACTGGAAGATCGCGGGGAGCGCGGCGGGGACATGGCTTTCTCCCGCCTGGCGCAGGGCGTTGCCCGGCGCGAAGACGTTCAGGCAGAAGCAGCCCAGCAGCACCAGCGCGGGCAGCAGGAGGCGCCTGGCCAGGACTGGGCGCTTCGTCAGCAGGAAAAGCGCTACCCCGCCCGCGGCGAGGATGGAGAGGCTCAGCCCCGTCATCAGATTTCCGCCGCCCAGGACGGCCGCCAGCAGGCAGAGCCCCAGGATGCGCCCCGCGCCGCCCCGCTGGACGGTGGGGACGGCCAGCGCCAGCGCCAGCAGGGCGAGACCGTGGAAGAAGCTGTAGTACACCGCGCCGTTATACCAGTAAAAGCTCTCCACCGGGTAGGGGCAGAGCAGCAGCCAGAGGATGCCCAGCAGCCCCGCCGTGACGGCGCCCAGCTTTCCCGGCAGGTCGAAGACCCGTCGGCTCAGGCAGACGCAGAGGGCGAAGAGCCCGCCGAAGAGAGAGGCGCACATCAGCCAGGGGGTCAGGGCGTAGAGCCCCTCGGAGACCGCCGCCGGCTGCAGGCACATGAGAAACACCGCGGCGTAGCTGCCCTGCCAGGTTTCGTAAATGAAGGCGGTGTGCCCCGCCGCGGCGGAGAGCATGTCCCCCAGACCGCCGCCGTGAGACAGCGCCAGGTGGGCGGCGGCGCCGAAGATATAGTCGTCGGCGCAGGGCACGTCGTAGCGCCCCAGGTAGAGGTAGGGCGCCAGCAGCAGGAGAAAGGCGGCCAGCACCAGCAGCGTCAGTGCTGAGAGGGAGATGCTTCGCCGGGTCAGCGTTTCCCGGGACGCGTCGGTCTTGCTCGATGAGCTCATGGCAGCGGCGCCTCCGTTTCCTTCGGCAGGACGCCGTAGATGCTCTCGATGCCGTAGTAATCCTCCAGGCTGCAGTTGGGCCAGTCGTGGGGCCGGGGGGACAGATCCAGGAGCTGGAAGGGCGCGCTGTAGTCGGTGGCGCATTCATAGACCGGCAGATAGATCTCCTGCTGCCCGGCGTCCAGCGCCGCGTGGATGGCGGCCTCCCGCTCCCGGAAGTGCTTGTAGGTCACGGCGATGTCCAGGCCGCCCTGGGCCAGGTTGAAGGCGAAGAGCACCGCCATCACCGCCGCCGTCAGCGCCGGGAAGACGGGGCGCTCCTTCTCCAGCAGCGCGGAGAGGAGGAGCAGGCAGGCCAGCACCGTGAAATAGACGGTGAAGCAGAAGTGACGGGAGACAAAGTAGCGGGCAAAGACAAAGCTCGCCAGGGAGCCCAGCCCCGCCAGGAAGAGGATCCCGGCCAGCAGCAGCTTTTTCCGATCGGCTTTTGCCAGCAGGCACAGCGTCAGCAGGATGGCAAAGAGCAGAAACAGGGGCAGCAGCTCGCCCCGGGTCAGCTCGGTGATGTACTTGAAGTTCTTGGACAGGGCGGAGAAGTCCAGCCCGGCGCCGCGCCCCGAGGTGGCGGGGGCGCTCATGAGAAAGACATAGCCCGCGCCGCCCAGGGCCAGCCCCAGGAGGGGCCGCCAGCTCAATCTGCGATCCCCCAGGGCGCAGAGCAGGGTGATGCAGGCGGCGGCGAACAGCGTCGCCAGAGAGCCGTTTTCGGAATAGGCGCCCGCGACAAACGCCAGCAGCAGAAAGCCCAGATCCCGGGGCAGGCTGTGCTTATGCGCCTGTCCCAGCCAGGCTGCGGCGTAGGGGCGCAGGAAGAGCAGGAACAGCAGGATCCCCCAGCTGTAGTTGACGGAGCCGTCCAGCCACAGGGCGACCTGCCCGAAGGCGGGCATCTCGTTGAAGAGCAGCAGGGCGGCGGTCAGCGCCAGGAGAAGGCGCTGCCCCGGCGTCCGGTCCCGGATGTAGCCGTTCAGCAGCCAGAGCAGCAGCACCGCGGCCCCCGCGTTCAGAAGATCGAAGAGCAGCTTGGGCGCCAGCAGCACCAGCTGTACCAGGGCATGGGGGATCACCCGGCCGTTGGTCAGCTGCCGGTGGACGGCCATGGAGGCGGGGATCTGCAGGGGACTGGTGATGCGGCCGGAATCCACCCAGCTGAAGCAGTAGGAGTAGTCGTCCGCGACCAGGGGCGTCAGCGCGGTGAGCAGCAGCATCAGCAGAAAGACCGCCAGATACAGCGCGGCAAGTCCCCGGGAGAAGCGGGAGGACAGGCGAGATTTCATGCAAACACCTCGACAATTCGCTTGGAGTTTCTCCCATGTTACCATAGTTCCGGCATAAAATCAACGCGGGGCGGGGAAAAGGGCGAAGAAAGCCCTGTCACCGGCCTGCAACTATTTTTGTCGCTCTGCACAAAAACAATAAAAAATTTTCTCCATAAATACTAAAATTCCTCTTGACATGGGAGGATCATCCTGCTATACTAACGGAGCGCGTGTGCGAGAGCACGGGCGTATTATGCGAGGAAGCGGGAGATTGCTCGTCTCGAACGAGGTAACTTCCGTGGAGTATGTCCGGCATCGGAGGAATATCCGGTGCGCAATCGGGCGGCTGAAACCTGTTTTGTACACGCGTATATCGCGTGCACGGGATTCGACCGGCCATCTGGCCGGTTTGTTTTTTCGGTCACGGTCTGATACGCACGGTTGTGTGTACAAAAATCGGCTTCATCCGTACGCATAAGGGAGGCGGTCCCCAATGCCGCCGAAAAAACGTACGAAAAAAGGAGAAATCACCCATGGCAAGCACCAACAAGAACATGATCCGCATCCGCCTGAAGGCTTACGACCACCAGCTCATCGACAAGGCCGCTGAAACCATCGTGGAAGCCGCCAAGCGCACCGAGGCCAAGGTCTCCGGCCCCATCCCCCTGCCCACCAAGACCGAGATCGTCACCATCCTGCGTGCCGTTCACAAGTACAAGGACAGCCGTGAGCAGTTTGAGCGCCGCACCCACAAGCGCCTCATCGACATCATGAGCCCCACCCAGAAGACCGTGGAAGCTCTGATGAACCTGGAAGTCCCCGCCGGCGTGGAGATCGAGATCAAGCTCTGATCCCTGCAAAACCAGCAAACCCCTCAGTCAGTCGCCTTCCGTGAGACGGCGTCTGACAGCTCCCCTTAGGCAGGGGAGCCAAAGAGGAAAACCCCTCAGGCGCTGCGCGCCAGCTCCCCTTAGGCAGGGGAGCCAAAGAGGAAAAAGAATTTGTAATGACCCATAGTCCGTAGCTTGCGAATGCGGACGGGTTAAGTTGCCAGCCTCTGGACGGGCGGACCACCCGGGCTAAGCGAGGCAACCAATAACCGAAGGAGGAAATACCAAATGAAGAAAGCCATCATTGGCAAGAAGGTCGGCATGACGCA
>JAEEGF010789260.1_pt1 | contig 29469 bp, 30 predicted proteins | sample 9134171 | NCBI WGS metagenome assembly JAEEGF01 (sample SAMN16246542, study PRJNA631951) | gut metagenome | biome: gut microbiome; feature: rumen; material: AP-attached | host: Bos | place: Iran: Karaj | collected 2018-10 | reverse complement strand
ATCGACACGGACGGCACGGTCAAGAACTTTGCCATGAACGACAAGTGCGCGGCCGGTACCGGACGCTTCTACGAGGCCATGGCCCGCTCCTTCGAGATGAGCCTGCCCGAGTTCTCCAAGCTGTCCCTGTCGGCGAAAAACGTGATCCCGATCACCGCGCAGTGCACCGTGTTCGCGGAATCCGAGGTCATCACCCTGGTCGGCGAAGGCAAGCCCATGAACGAGATCGCGGCCGGCATCCAGATGGCCGTGGCAAAGCGCTGCTTCGTCATGTCCAAGAAGGCCGGCGCGACGGATTCCATCACCCTGACCGGCGGCTGCGCCAAGAACGACGGCTTAAAGGCGGCCATCGAGCACGTCCTGAAGCTGAAGGTCGTGGACCTGGACGTGGATCCGCAGCTGATGGGCGCTCTGGGCGCGGCGGAATACGCCCGCCAGAAGGGCATGGCAAAGAAATAACTTTCCTGCTTAAGCCACGGTCCGCTTAACGGAAACGATTCAAGAAAGGAAAGTTCATTATGGCAAAATGGGTAAAAATTCTGCTGACAACGGTGAAGATCCTGCTGATCACGCTGCTGGTCCTGTTCGTGGTGTATTTCTGGAACCTGGATCAGAAGCTGATGGAGTGGGCTTACCGCCGCGTCAACACGATCTTCGACAAGAAGAAGGCAGACGTTAAGTTCTGATGAAGTTATACGATTCGATTATTCACGAAACGATGGCGGCGGCGGGGAACGCGAAGCGCTTCCCTGCGGCTTCCCTTGCGCCCTGGCCGGCCACGGAGAGCAGCGAGCTGATCATGCAGCGGCAGGCGGCTTTCGAGCTGGGCGGCTCGGGGAATCCGTCGGCGAATTACACGCTGGTGACGACGGATCCGGCGCTGGCCGGAGACGAAGTTCTCCTCTGCGGGCCGGATCTGCCGAATATCAGGGCCGATATGCCCTTCGCGCGCATCGTGATCCTGGAGACGGAGGAGATCAGCGAGGACGACGCCGGCCACGATATGATCCGCCAGATGGAGTTCGTGCGCTATCACGTCTTCCCGAAGGGCTACATGGTCCGCGTCTCTTCGACCAGCTTCGAGGAGCAGGTCCGCGTGAGCCGGGACGCCGTGAAGCAGGGCATCAGCTTTGCGAGGGTCGGAAAGACATATATCGAGCTGTATAAAAAGGTGCCGGGCGTAAAGTCCGTGAAGATCCTGTTCCTGACCGACAGGGCGCTCGTGGAGCGCCTGAAGCCGAACGCGAAGAAGGCGGACGATATCACGAAGACGCTCTCGCACATCCTGGACGGCCTGCCCACGGACTGCGGGCACTGCCAGTTAAAGGCGGTCTGCGACGAGGTAGAGGGCATGCGCGAAATGCACCTGGGGAAGAAGAAATGAAGAAGAGAGTTTATCATCACGACCATCACGGGGAAGCGGCGCCGGCCAACCTTTCCGAGGCGGAAAAGTCCCGCATCCTGCTGGCGCACATGCTGGACCACAACCGCCACCACGAGGAGGAGATCGCGGCCCTGGCGGCCCGCTTCGAGGAAAACGGCCAGCCGGCCGCCGCAAAGAAGGTGCGTATCGCCCGCGCCCGCATGGTGGAAGCCAATCTGGCCCTGATGGAAGCGCTGGAGCTGGCTGAGATCGCGGCTCCCGCGGAAGCACGGTAAGGAGGAAGCCGCCATGTGCCTATCCAACATCTACCGGGCTTCCGATTGGAAGCTCCTGATGGACAACACCGCGAAGATCGAAGTCAAGGACGGCATCGTTATCCTGCGGGATCTTTTCGGCCGCATCCTGAAGATCAGCGGGAGCATCGCTTCCGTGGATCTGGAAAACAACGAAGTCATTTTGCAGACAGAGGAAGGCTGACGGCCTTTCCGGAAGCAGCTGCGAAGAAATTTTAAGGAGGAACTATGAAAGAAGCGTATGCTCCGCTCTTTACCCCCTGGAAGGTCGGGAATCTTGAGATCAAGAACCGCATCGTTCTGGCACCCATGGGCGGAACCTGTATCTTCGGCTGGATGGAGCCGAACCACTTCGACAAGGAAGCCGCCAAGCTCTTAAAGAACGTGGCGGACAACAACTGCGGCCTGGTCATCCCCGGCATCGCCCCGATCCGGGACGTTTTAGGCCGGATGTGGCTGTACCAGAACAAGGCCAAGTTCAAAAAGCTGAAAGAATTCATGGACGAGCTCCACAAGACCGGCGCCAAGATGTTCATCCAGATGACCGCCGGCTTCGGCCGCTCCATGGCTCTTTCGGATGCCCTGGCGATGCTCGCCTCCAACAAGGTCATCGGCCGCCTGGCCAGCCCGGTGCTGGATGCGGAATACCTGACCGCCGCTCCTTCGGTGCTGCCGAACCGCTGGCACGACGGCGTCACCTGCCGCCCGGTCACCAAGAAGGAGATCCAGCAGATCGTTTACGCCTTCGGCGAGACCGCCCGCCTGTGCAAGGAAGCCGGCGTGGACGGCGTGGAAGTCCATGCGGTGCATGAGGGCTACCTGCTCGACCAGTTCACCTTGAAATATACCAACCAGCGCAAGGACGAGTACGGCGGCTCCCGCGAGAACCGCTACCGCTTCGCGGTGGAGATCGTGGAAGAGATCAAGAAGAAATGTGGCAAGGATTACCCCGTTTCCCTGCGCTACTCCGTGCTTTCCAAGACCAAGGCCTTCCGCGAAGGCGCTATGCCCGGCGAAGATTACATCGAGATCGGCCGCGACATGGAGGAGAGCGAATGGGCCGTCAAGTACCTGCAGGATGCCGGCTACGACATGCTCAACTGCGACAACGGCACCTACGATGCCTGGTACTGGTCGCATCCGCCGCAGTATATGCCGCTCAACTGCAACCTCGAAGACGTTGAGCATATCAAGAAGTTCGTGGATATCCCCGTGGTCTGCGCGGGCCGCATGCAGCCGCTGGACGGCGCGAAAGCCATCGCCGAGGGCGGCATCGACGCCATGGCGGTGGGCCGCCAGTTCCTGGCCGACCCCGAATGGGTCACCAAGCTCCTGAACGATCAGGAAGAGGAGATCCGTCCCTGCATCGGCTGCCATGCCGCCTGCTTCAACCTGTCCAAGCACAACGGCACCGGCAACGATCAGGACTTCTCCGATACCATGGGCATGTGCCGCTGCGCCATCAACCCGCCTTCCATGCAGTCCAAGAAGTATAAGATCGAAAAGACCAGGAATCCGAAGCGCGTGGCCATCATCGGCGGCGGCATCGGCGGCATGGAGGCGGCCCGCGTCTTGAAGCTGCGCGGCCACTTCCCGACCATCTACGAGAAGAGCGACAAGCTGGGCGGCATCTTCATCGCGGCCGCGGCCCCGTCCTTCAAGGAGAACGACAAGAAGCTCATCGAGTGGTTCAAGCTGCAGATGAAGGATCTGAACATCCCGGTGCACTTAAACACCGAGGTCAAGGATATCAAATCCCTGCTGGCGGACGAGGTCATCATCGCGACCGGCGCCAGCCCTAAGAAGATCCCGATCCCGGGCGTGGAGCGCGCCATCGACGCGACCGAATACCTGCTGGGCGAGAAGGAAGTCGGCGACCACGTGGTCATCATCGGCGGCGGCCTGACCGGCTGCGAGATCACGCTGGATCTGTTCCGCAAGGGCAAACACCCGGCCATCGTGGAAATGATGAACGACCTGATGGCGGTGAAGAACCTGTGCCTGGCCAACTCCAGCTACCTGCGCGACTGCTTCAAGACCAACAACATCCCGGTGTTCCTGGAGAGCGCCACGAAGGAGATCGGCCCGGACTACGTGCTGGTCGAAGGCAAGGACAAGCGCCTCACCAAGGTGCCGGCCGATTCGGTCATCATGTCCGTCGGCTACAAGCCCGCACCGCTCACGGAAGAGGGCAAGACCGTCCACCTGCTGGGCGACTGCAAGAAGGTCGGCAACCTCCGCAGCGTCATCTGGGGTGCCTGGGACATCGCAATGAAGATCTAAAGGGCGCCTGACTCTTAAAACACAGAAGGACCTTGTGCCTGCAGCATAAAAATCTGTCGGCTGCAGGCACGGGGGCCTTTTTGAATCCGTACGAAAGGAGGATCGGCCATGACCTGGCCCGGCAGCAGAGCTTTCATCGGTTTTTTCAAAGACCTGCTTTTCAGCGGATTCGGCGGGTTATGGATCGTCGCTGCGGCGGGCATTTTGGCCGCGGTGCTTTTTCACCGGAAGGACAAGTCGTGCCGTCTGTGGCCGGCGCTCCCCGCGCTTATTCTCTGGCTGGCGTGCATGATCACGGGGGTCAGTATCCGCAGTTACGCGGGCGAACTTTTTGCTCTCTTTCCCGGCAGCTTTGCCTTCGGTTATGCCGTCGGCTGGCTGGCCGCAGACCTGTTTTATTTTCTGAAGGGAAGAAAGCAGAAGGATACCGAAGAAAAGACAGAGCAAACGGCGGAGGAGAATGCGGAAGCAGTGGTTCCGTCCGTCATCGAAGGATCCGTCGATCGGAAGAAGAGCGGACGGAAAAGCATCCGCACGGCCTCGATCCTTATGATCGGGCTGGCAGCCGGACTGCTCCTGCTGTGCGTGTTTAAGAAGAAGGAATATCCGCCGTCCTACGATCTTTCACTTCTGGAATCGATCGGTCTGCAGGCGGTCACGGAACCGGTCACGGCCGGAGGCAGGACGTATCTTTACTATGCGAAGATGGATAAACGGTCCTTTGAAACGCTGTGTCGCAATCTTGGCATCGAAGATCCCGCCGCGCTGGGTACGGTGATCGCTTACGGGCCGCATCATCCCCGTCAGTGGTATTACTACTGCACCGTAGATGCTTTGCCCGGCGGCTGGCTGCTGATGTTCGATGAAGACGGCACCGGCATCCCTAGCGCACAGAACGCGGTATATCTGTACGGTACGGCAGCGGGGCAGGAACAGGCCCCGGACTGGCTGAAAGCGATGAGCAAATGAAAAAAGGAAGAATAAAACAGAAACGACCGTTGCAATCCCTCTAAGTTGAGCGGTCGTTTCGTTTAACAATCAGGGAAACCGTCTGTCGGTTTCGCCCTCCAGGGTCATTATAGGGCCCTGGAGTTTTTTTTGTCAAATGTTTTCTAAAACTTGAATAATTTGTCACAATCCCGCTTTCTGAAACGTATTTTAGGTGAAAGATCTTTCAGGCTAAGCTATAATAAATGGCAAAAGGGGAGGAAGTAAGGCTGTGCGGCTTGAAACGGAAGAACTGATGAAAGAATACTGGCAGTCCGTTTATGCGGCCGCGTATGTTGTTTGCCGGAACCGGATGGATGCGGAAGATGCCGCCCAGGATACCTTTGTCAGATATTACATGCAAAGCAAACAATTTGAAAGCAAAGAGCATATCAAGGCATGGCTGCTGAGAACAGCCATCAACCGCGCCAGGGATCTGACCCGAAGCGTTTTCAGAAAAAACGAGATGCCGCTCGAAGAATATATGAGCAGCCGGGAGGATGCGGGAAGCGCAGACGAAAGGCTCATCCGGATCGAGGAAAAGCAGCGGCTAACCGCCGCCCTCATGGAGCTTCCGGAAAAATACCGCATCGCCGTTCATCTGTTTTATTATGAGGATTGTCCCTGCGGAAGGATCGCGAAAATGCTTCATATTTCTGAAGCAAATGTTCGCAAAAGGCTGAGCCGGGGCCGCGATATGCTGAAAGAAAAGCTGATGGAGGAATAGGAAAATGATCAACGGTGAAATCTATAAAGAGAGTTTTTCCATACCGGACTCCTCCGGCGTGCCGGGCATGGAGACGATTCAAAGACGGGCGGAGATCGTAAAGGCCCGAAAGAAAGCCGTATACAAAAAGGTTGTGACGGCGGTATGCATGCTGATCGCTGCCTTTGTCCTGTCAAACGGCATCTGCTATGCGGCGACCGGAGAAAGCTGGCTGAGGATGCTCTGGTCGGTAACATTGGAAAACGGTACGAAAGTGGAGCTAAAAGAGGATCCGCAGGGCGGTATTTATGCGAGAGCAGATGGCCACTGGGACGACAAAGGCTATACCGTTTATGAAGACGGGCGCACATATTTCGTTTTCGGAGATATCAGAACGGATATTACGGACATTGTAGCCGGCGGGAAGGATTACTACAAATATGAGTATACGGATGAACAGGGGATTCGGCATATCATAGTAGTCGGAGAGATGATGTTGGACGAGGTCGTTGTGGGCGGCGGGAAAGAATATGTCAGCCTCTGGCGCGAATATCTTTATTATCCAAACGGGCATGTGGGCGGCGTAGGCTCCGTGCCGGAGGTTAAGCCTGAATGGCTGAAAAAAGCAGACCGGGATTATTTGCCGAAATAAAAAAAGATAAGCCGTGACGGTGCACAGGAGCCCCTGGAAAGCGATCAGGCAAACGAAACGCCGAAGGAAGATGAAACTTCCTTCGGCGTTTCTGTGTCTGAGAACCGGGTTCTGTCCAGAGGCGGGCCGATCTTTGCTTTCCCCCGGCCGAAGCCTTTTTCAGATCACTTCGATCCCTAAAATCAGGCAGAGGTCACGGATGATCTCGCGGTTGTCGCCGTAGGAGATGATGTAGTGCTGGCACATGACGTTCTGCGCGAAAGCTTCCGTATCCGCCAGATGGATCTCCAGGCCGGGCAGCTGCGGCGCGGGCTGCGTCCAGCCGGCTTCCTCCCACTTGCGGGGCGTGACGGCCTCGCCCAGGGTCAGGTGCATGCCGTACTTCCCGTTCGCGGAGAACAGGCGGCACATCGTCACGGTCCCTGTTTTCAGTTTGGATACGTTCAGGATGCCTTCGGAGAGCTCGCCGAAGGCGGCGGGCATCACGGTGACTTCGCCGTCCACGGCTTCGGCCGGCACGTAGTCGGGCACGCCGGCCAGCACGGCGTCCTCAAAGAATTCGTAGAATTCCAGATAGAAGGCGCACTGCCCGGTCAGGAAGCGGACCATCAGCTGGGTCACGCTGCCCAGCACGTCGTTTTCGGGAACCGTGCACAGACCGGCTTCATCGGCCAGCAGCATGAAGATGGGAGCCGGCGGAAAGCCGAGCAGCTTCTTCATGCCGTCCACGTCCTTGAGCGAAACAGCCTGATAGCCGCGCTCCTCGCTGAGGGAACGCACGGCCAGATAGTAGCCGGCGGCCTTTTTCAGGCTTTCCGGATCGGCGGGCTTGAGGAAATGCCACTTGCTCATGGCCTTGTCGATCACGGCCTGCTTTTCCTCGTCGCTGATCTTGCGGTAACGCTGCTCGATCTCCAGCAGCTCGAAGCTTTCGACCTCGGCGCCGGTCACCCGCTTTAAGGACGAGCCGTCGTGGAGCGTCGCATACAGATTCATATCGCGGTATCCGCCCATGCCGCTGCGGGCGCTCCGCAGCTGTTTGGCGGCGTGCGCGGCTCTGGCAAAGCGGGCGACGACGTCCGCCTTCGAAGGCTTGCCGATGATATCGTAAACGTAGCGGAAGGCATAGCCCAGATCCGCGAAGGTCTTCCGCAGCGCGGAAGTGCCGGCCTGGTCGGCTGTCGTAACGAGGCGGCCTTCTTCCATCCAGCCGCACAGGCCCCACAGGACCATGGGCTTGTGACGGTACGGCTCGGTGATCTTGATGACGGCGTGGGAGGGGATCCAGCCGGCGATGCAGAGGATCAGGCAGTCAAAGTCCTGTCCGGCCAGCACGTCCAGCGCGTGGTGGATATCTTTCTCCTCATAGTCGTCCGTAACGGGCCAGACGGAGACCAGCTCCAGGCCCTGCTTCTTCAGGTCTTCCTCCGCCTTCTGGCACTTTCTTTCGATCATGTCTCTCGGGGAATTCACTTCTCCGAAGCCTACGAATGCAGCTTTCAGCATAAAAACTTGTCCTCCAGTTCACAAAATCTTTTATAGCAGTCGGAATAATCGTTTCCGCAGGGTTCGTAGATCTGCGCCGGCTGAGCCGCCTTCGCGGCCGCGGCAGAGATATCGGGGAACAGCCCGATCGCGTGGCCCGCCAGAATGGTCGAGCCGAGGCAGGCGGTGTCGCTGTTCTTTAAGGTGACGATCCGGCAGCCGCTCATATCCGCCTTGATCTGGCACCAGAGCGGGCTTAAGGCGCCGCCGCCCATGGAGCGGATCTCCTTAGGCTTCATCCCCACGTATTCCAGCGTCCGCCGCAGCATGCAGGCGACCGATTCCAGCACCGCCCGGGCCGCATGCGCGCGCCCGTGCTCCAGCGTGAAGCCGTAGAAGGCGCCGCGCGCTTCGGGGTTGTAGCGGGGCATGACGGAGCCGCAGAGATACGGCAGGAAGGTCAGGCCGGCACTGCCGGGCTCCACCTTTTCGGCCAGCTGATCCAGCTCCCGGAAGGAATAGTCTTCGCAGAAAGCGTTCCGGAACCATTTTAAGGCCATGCCGGCGGTCGCCGTCCACGGCAGAAGGCAGAAGCGGTTGTCGAAATATTTATGGCAGGGGATCTTGCTTTCGGGATCGTAGGCCGGCACGCTTTCGGCAGGAATGACCATGGCCATGGTGGTACCGGTCATCTCGCTGATGACGCCCTCCTCCGTGATGCCGGCCCCGATGGCTCCGGCGATCTGGTCGATGGCGCCCGTTACGATCACGGTGCCGTTCCGACTCCCGACGATCTCGCCGCTGTTTATGAGACGGGGCAGGACCGAACCGTCGATGCCGACGTACTCAAGCATCTCATCCCACCAGATCTCGCGGCGGATGTCGAAATAGATGGTCGAGGACTGCAGCGTCTTCTCGGTCACGAATTCGCCGGTCAGCTTATAGAGGATCCAGTCCTCCAGCAGGAAAACGCGGCGGATCTTTCCGAAGACTTCCGGCTCGTTCTGCCTGACCCACAGCAGCTTGCAGGCGGGCCAGGTGGCCGTGATCTCCGGCTGTCCGCAGATCTCGTAGACGCGCCGCTCCCCGAAATGCCCGCGGATCTCGTCGGCCTGCGCGGAGGCGCGGTTGTCCAGCCAGACGATGGCGTCCCGCAGCGGCTTTCCGTCCGCGTCGGTCAGGATCATGGTCTCGCATTGGGTGTCGATGGTGAGCGCGGCCGGCGTGACGCCGCCGCAGACCTCGTCATAGGCGTCCTGAAAGAGCTCCCAGTAGCGCTCCGCCGGGAACTCCACGCAGTCTCCGAAGGCGGTCAGCGTGTAGTCTCTCGTTACGGTCCTGACCGGCTCCAGCTCCTGCGTGAACAGGATCATTTTCAGGGAAGTCGTGCCGATATCGGCTCCAAGTAGGTATTTCATGACATTTCACCTGCTTCAGACGGTGATCAGCCGGGAAACGGTCTCCTGCAGCTCCGCGAGGTCCTCCTCGGCGGCGCTGCCGGCGTTGGTCACGATATAGTCCGCCGCCTGCAGCGGCGCGATATGCGCGAAGGCGGTGCGGCCGAGCTTGCCGGAATCTGCCGCCACGATGCGCGTCGCCGCGCCGGCCAGCATGAGCCGGTCCAGTTCCGCTTCCTTGTCGTAATAGGTGGTAAAGCCGCTTTCGGCGCTGATCCCGTCCACGGAGAGGATCAGCTTGTCGGCGTGATAGCCCTTCAGCTGCGCGGCGGCCGTATCGCCGTATACGAACTGGTAGCGGGCGTTGACGGAGCCGCCGAGCAGGATCACGTTGTAATTCGGATTGCCGGCGGCCTCCAGCGCGATGGCGATGGAGTTCGTCACGATATTCAGCGTCAGACCGGCCGGGATGCGGCGCAGGATCGTCAGCGTCGTGGTCCCAGAGTTCAGCATGACCGTGTCGTGGTCCTCGATCATCTCGGCGACCTTTTCCGCGATCCGCTCCTTGCTTTCGCGGTTGGCGGCCAGGCGCTGCTGCATATCCATGTTGTAGTAGGTCTTGTAGGAGCTGACGGCGCCGCCGTGCACGCGGGACAGCAGGCCTTTTGCTTCCAGATCGGCCAGATCGGCCCGTATGGTGACCTCCGAGACCTCCAGGAGCCGGGCGAGCTCGCCGACCTTCATCTTGCTGCGCTCGTTGATATACTCCGCAATTTTCTGCCGGCGTTCAAACTGTTCCATATTACTCGACCCGGTTCTTCAGCTGGAAATCAAAGCGCGGATCGTAGGCGCGCTCCTCCTCGGTAAAGCGGCGGAGCGTATTCACGACCTGGCCGTCCTTCCATTTGCGGTCTTCGACCTCCTCGGTCGTGCCCATGACGGTTACGTTGACCTGCCGGCGGCGGGCCCGGACGTGATCCCAGTCGATGAAATAGATATGCGCGAATTCGCCGCCGTCCACCGCGCCGTCCTTGACCGTCAGCGTTTCCGAACGTCCGAAAAAGCTGCTGCGTAGGTGTCCGTCCGTATTCATGCTGGTAAAATCGCCTGGCTCGCCGACGTAGCGGCCGTAGCTGGCATGGATGGGACCCGGATGCCGGTACTGATGCTCCTCGGCAAAGTCCGGAATGAGCTTCCGCATGATATCCAGCAGATCGTGCTGCAGATATTCCAGATCGAAGGAATCGATATCGTGCGAGCATTCCTGCACCATGACGGAGCAGGTCGTATGGTGGGACACGACGCTGACCGTGCCGTTCCGGATACCGGAGGCCTTGACGATAGCCACGACCTCTTTTGAAATGTCATGGAAGGTCGGGATCCAACCCCGCGACTGCAGTTCCAGCTCTTTCTGATAAACTTTGAATTCCATGGTTTTTCTCCTTGTGCTTTATACGTCGGGGCGGCCGGCGAGACGCGCTCCGACGGCGCCGCCCGGATGGATCAGGGCAAATTCTTCATTCTGAAAATCCGTCTCTTCGATCAGCGCCGCCTGCAGCGCATGGAAAATGACGGCCATGACCGTGGCGGAAGTCGTTCCCTGGCAGTTATAGCGGTCCGTTTCCCGGTTGACGTGCATCTTCAGGATGACGTCGGCCTCCCGGGCCAGCGGCGAGCTCAGGTCTTCCGTGACGGTTATGACGGAGACGTTTTTCTTTTTGCAGATATTCAGGATCGGCAGCAGCTCCGAGGTCTTGCCGCCCCGGGAGGCGAAGAGCATCACGTCGCCGGCCTGAAGGAAACCGGTCGCGCCGTGCAGCGCTTCCGCCGGGGAGATAAAGCGGGCCGGCCGTTCGATGCAGCACATGAGATGCACGAAGTGCCGGCAGAGGATGCCGCTGTGCCCGCAGCCGGAGGCGGCGATGCGCGGAGCATCCTTCAGCAGACGGACCGCCTCGGAATAGGCTTCCTCATCGAAAAAGGACTGCATTTCCCGGAGGCATTCGCTTTCCGTGACAAAGGCGTTCCGGGCGGCTTCGGCGGAAGCGGGCTTCATCACTTTTTTCCTCCGTGCGTTTCGTCCCAGGCCGTGCGCAGGCTGAAGAGCATTTCTTCCGCCATGGCGGCCGGATCGGCTGCCTTGATGATGCCGCTGGTGGAGCCGGTGCCCTGGGCGCCAAGCCGGATGACCCGGTCCACGTCCTTCCCGCTGGAGATGCCGGCCCCCTGCAGGACCATGATGCGGGGATCGATCTCCTTAACGAGGCGGATGGTCTCCGTCACGTACGACGCGTCGCTGGTCTGGCCGGTCCCGATCAGAGCCGTCGGCTCGGCGACCAGCAGGTTCGGCGACATCTTTGCAATCTCGGCGAGCTCCTCCGCGGTGTCCGCGCAGACGATCGTTGCGAGGCCGACCTCGTCGGCCCGGCGGATGGTCTGCCGGATGACGTCCATGGAAAGCGGCTTTTCGGCGTGGTTCAGCATGACGCCTACGGCGCCGGCCGCTTTCAGCGCTTCCGGGAGCACCGAGCCGAGCCCGCGTCCCACGGGCAGCGGATCCATGTGCTGCGCGAAAATAAAGACCCGCTCCGTGTTTTCGGCCAGGAGGCGGATGTCGCTGTACTGCGGCGTGATGATCACGTCTACGTCTAAGCGGGCAGCGGCCCGGTCGATCACCTTCACGAGACGGAGCAGTTCTTCTCCGTAAAGGTAGGCTTTCGGACCGAATTCAAAGAAAGGCGGTTTGATAGAAAAATTCTGATACATATGGCCTCACGCTTTCGTTTACTTTCGATATGATTATATTTTGCTTTTGTATTCTTGTCAATCCATTCCTGCATTCTTTCCGGGCTTTTTCTGCTTTCCCGCGGTCCTTACGCCTCCCACACCGCGGCCTGATACGGCTGAAGCAGGAGAGCGCCGTCCTTTTCCGAAAGCGACTCGTAATTATTCAAAAGAACGTCCGCGCCTTTCACCCATTCCGGCAGCGCGAGCCTGACCGGCCGTTTCGAGAAATTGCCTGCGACGAAGAGGCGTCTGCCTTCGTATTCCCGGCTGTAGGCGATGATCTTCCGGCTTTCTTTTTCGTATTCTTTCACTTCACCGTAAACGGCGGCCGGGTCGGTCTTCTTGATCGTCAGAAGCTTCTGATAAAAGCGGTAAACGGAACGCTTCGAAGCCAGATCCTTCTTTACGTTGATCTCGCGATAGTCCGGATTCATGCCCTGCCAGGGCTCGCGGCCTTTGTTGAAGCCGGCGTTTGCACTGCCGTCCCACTGCATCGGCACGCGGGCATGGTCCCGGGCGCCGTATTTGATAAAGCGGAAGGCCAGTCCCTTCGGCATGCCGTAGCCGTGCATCAGATCGAAAACGAAATGGCTCACCGGATCCTTCATCTCGTCGATGCTCTTAAAATCGCAGTTCGTCATGCCGATCTCCTGGCCCATGTAGATAAAGGGGATCCCGAAGCCGAGGAAGGTCACGGCGGCCAGCAGGGTGGCGGCTTCATAGCGGTAACGCTTCGTATCGATGGAGAAGCGGTTGACGCAGCGCGGATTGTCGTGGTTTTCCAGCACCAGTGTGTTCCAGCCCTCGCCGAAGCTGGCGAGCTGAGGATCGAAAAGCCCCTTCTTAAACTGCTTCAGATCGAAGGGCTTCCGGAAGAATTTCATCCCGCCGATATTGTCAGAATCCAGATGCGCGAAGTTGAAAATGGTATCCAGCTCGTGATTCTCAGCTTTTACGTAGGCGCGTGCATTCTCCGGAGAGGGATGGAAGGATTCTCCGACCGTAAAGCAGTCGTGGTGCGAAAACGCCCGCTCGTTCAGCTCCTTTAAAAACTCGTGCATGCGCGGGCCGTCCACGAAGTACTTCGCGCCCTTCTGGAAGGTCTTTTTGTCCGTGTCGTCCTGCAGCGGATACACCTTGGAGGAAAGGTTGAACACGTCTAGCCGGAAGCCGTCCACGCCTCTTTCCAGCCAGAAATTGAGGATGGAGGCGACCTCCTCCCGGACCGCCGGGTTCTCCCAGTTCAGATCCGCCTGCTCTTTGCAGAAAAGGTGCAGGTAGAAGTCCTCGCTGTCCCCGATGCGCTCCCAGGCGCTGCCGGTAAAAACGGAGGCCCAGTTGGTCGGGGGCAGCAGTTTTCTGCCCTCGCGCCGGCCCGGCCGGATGATGTAATAGTCCCGGTAAGGCGAATCCGGTGAGCTTACAGCCGCTTTGAACCAGCGGTGCTCGGTGGACGTATGGTTGACGGCCATATCCATGATGACGCGGATCTCTCTTTTGTGGCATTCCGCGACCAGGCGGTCGAAATCCTCCATGCTGCCGAACTTTTCGTCGATCTGCCGGTAATCGCTGATATCGTAGCCGTAATCGTAGTCGGGAGACTGATAAAGCGGCGAGAACCAGATGGCGGTCACGCCGAGATCCTTGATGTAATCCAATTTGGATATGATGCCTTCGATATCGCCCCAGCCGTCGTCGTTCGCATCGCAGAAGCTGAACGGATAGATCTGATAGACGACGCTGTTCTTGTACCAGTCGGTTTTCATGCTTTGACCTCCCTGCCGGGTTTGCGTACTGTCCGTATGTTTTTTCGCAGCCGTTTTGTTTTCTTCTGTCAGTATAGCACGAAAAGACGGCCGGGGTCAAAAATTATTCCGGCCTTATCAGTTTTTCCGCTTCCCGGAAGGAAGCTTCCATACCTCCGATCCGGGGACGGCAGGACGGGCGGAGGATCAGGAACCAAAACGCTTGACAATAAGCATATATATATATAATAATTTACGCAAATACCTTCGTGAGAGCAAAGAAAAGGAGAGAGGCCCCATGAAAAAGCAGAAGCTGATCCTTGTTATTCTTTCGGCCCTGCTGCTTTGCGCAGTTCTTTTCCTGCTGCTGGCAAGACCGGCCGTGCGGGTGGTTCAGAAAACGGACGGCGGCAAAGCGGCGAAGTGGAACGCGACGGTCACGGCGCTTTCCTTCCGCCGCTACCATGCGTCTTCCGCATGCACCGTCGAAAAACAGGAGAACGGAGAGTGGAAAGCCTGCGCCGTCAATCCCGGGATGGAAGACGTCAAAACGGGCCTGTATCTGATCCTTCTGGATCGTCCGGGCAAAACGGCGGCCGTATTTTCCGACCTGGGCCGTGTCTGGGACCTTTCCGCTCCGGGACGTTACCGGGTGACCGTGTCCCTGAGCCGGGATGAACGCTTTACCGATCCGATCGAAATAAAGCGGGAGTTCAGCGTCCCGTAAGCGGCCTGCTCCGAGACCCGGCGGATAACAAGAAGTCCGGCAAAAAGAAAACGCATCCCTTCCCGGGGATGCGTTTTTGGCTGCAGGCTGCTGCGGGCTTACAGATGCTCCAGGTCCGCCGCGGTGCCGGCGGCGCTGAACTGCTCCTTGGTCGCTCCGCAGAGATAGCAGTAAAACTTGTCGGGCAGATCCTCCCATTTCGTCCCGGGCCGGATGCCTTCCTCGGGCAGTCCCTTCGCTTCGTCATATTCCCAGCCGCAGATCTCGCATACGTAAATCATTAGGTCACCTCCTGATTGATTCGGTTTCGTCCTTCCGTTTCCGGAAACAGTATAACACAGTCCGACGGCGCCGGCAATTTGTTTCTGCGGCCTGCACGATTGCATCGCCGCCGCGGATATGCTATACTGTTGGCAGTATGAGAACCTGCGGGAGAACGGGCTATGAATAAGGAAAAAACATCTTCGGGCCTCCGTTTCTGGGGCCTGGTCTGGGGCCTCGGCATCGCCGGGCAGCTTTGCTGGAACATCGAAAATCAGTGGTTCAACACCTTCGTGTACGCGAAGATCGCGAAGGATCCGACCATCATCTCGTGGATGGTGGCCATCTCCTCCATCGCGACCACGATATCCACCTTCCTCTTCGGGACGCTTTCGGATCGGAAGGGAAAGCGCCGGCCTTTCATCGCCTTCGGCTATATCATCTGGGGCGTTTTCACCATCCTTTTCGGCACGACGGAGTTCATCACGGCCGGTAAGAGCAGCACGGCGGGACTTCTGCTTCTGGCAGCTACGGCAGTGGTGCTGGCCGACGCCTTCATGTCCTTCTTTGGCTCCATGGGCAACGACGCGGGCTTCAACGCCTGGCTGAGCGACAAGATGAACGATTCGAACCGCAGCCACATCGGGGCGGCGCTTGCGACCCAGCCGATCATCGGCACCATCATCGGGACGGTCGTCGGCGGGATGCTGATCGGCAAGGAAGATAACTACATGCGGCTCTTCCTGGTGATGGGCGGCCTGGTCATCGTCTGCGGCGTGCTCTCACTGTTCCTGGTCGACGAGTCGCCGGACTTAAGGCCGAACCGCCAGGGCGGCTTCTGGAAGCAGCTGGGCGGCGCCTTCAACTTTAAGGAACTCGCGAAGCGCAAAGAGCTGCTCTGGGTCTTCCTGGTGCTGACCGTCTATTTCGTCTCCTTCAACGTGTACTATCCGCACGTCGGCAACTATATGATCTACTATCTGGGCTTCTCGGCGGACAGCATCGGCCTCATCCAAGGTCTGGCGCTGATCTTCGGCATGCTCGCCGTGATCCCCGCGTCAAAAATGCTGAATAAAAACAAGTTCGTGCCGGCGGCGGTCATCGCGGTCATCCTGAGCATCATCGGCGTCGGGATCCTTGGCCTGTTCGGCCGCCCCGAAAACGTGGATCCCGCCACCATTCTCAACTGGAACCTGCTGATCGGCCTCTTCCTTTTCGGCTGCGGTTACATCATGTTCATGCAGGTGCTTTCCGTCTGGATGAAGCAGCTGTTTCCGGAGGAAGCCAAGGGACAGTTCGAAGGCTTCCGCATCATCTTTTACGTGCTGATCCCCTGGGTCGTTTCGCCCTTCATTGCGAACCCGATCATCAAGAACAACGGCAAGATCGTTGATTCCGACGGGATGGAGGCCTTCCTGCCGACGCACGTGCTCTTCCTGATCTCGGTGCTGCTGATCGTCCTGACCTTTATCCCGCTTTTCTTCGCGGCGCGGCAGAGAAGGCTTCGGGAAGAGGCGGAGCGCGCCGAATAACGAAAGGAAAAGAACGGGAGAAGAGTTATGATCGGATCCGTCATCTTCAATCTGCTGATCGCCGTCTGCACGGCGGTATCGGTCTGGCTGGATATCAAAAAGGCCGGAGCGAAGTATCTCATGCGCTTTTTCACGATCCAGTCGAACCTTCTCTGCGCGTTTGCCGCGCTGCTGGTCCTTGTGTTCCGGCTGGCCGGCCCGGTCCCGAACGGCGTGCTCGTCTTCAAACATATCGGCACGGTCGCGGCTGCGGTCACGCTGCTGGTGGTCCTGTTCTATCTGGCGCCGGCTGCGGAGAACTATTTCAGCCTGTTCCGCGGGACCAATCTGTTTCTGCACCTGCTCTGCCCGCTCTTTGCCATCGTTTCCCTGATCCTCTGGGACCGGCCGAAGGGCGGCTTCGGGATCGTTCTGCTCGGCCTGCTGCCGGTCGCCGTTTACGGGGCCCTTTACATGTACAAGGTCCTGAAGGCGCCGGAGGGAGAACGCTGGGACGATTTCTACGGCTTTACTGCCGGCGGAAAATGGTGGCTCAGTTTTATTGCGGTCGGTCTGGTCGCTTTTCTGGCCAGTCTGGCCTTCCGGCTGGGATAGACCGGAACCCACAGGAGGTTGTTTATGAGATCCAAGACCCGCCGTCTGCGGCTGTGCCTGCTGCTTTCCCTGCTGATCCTTTTCAGCTCCGTTCTGCCCGCGCGGGCGGATATGTTCCCCCAGCCTTCGGTCACCATCAAGGTGGAAAACCTGCCGGAAGGCCGGGTCTATGCGACCCTGCTCTCGAAGGAACCGGCCAGCGGCCCGTACATGGCCGGCGAGCATATCTGGGACCCGGAGCTCGGCAACCTGACGATCTCCGAGACGATCTGGAAGGCGTTCAACGGCTACGCCAAGCAGGACGGCTACTATTTCCTGGGCTATATCCAGAACATCTCGAATTCCCGGACCTTCCTCTGGGAGTTCTACCCGCCGCAGGACTTCAAGCTGCTGCTCTACCTGCCTGCGACCGGCACGTTCCTGTGCTCGGAGAAGGAGAACCGCTACGTTTTCAATTCGACCTTTACGGCGGACTGCAGCAGCGGGAGCATCGAGCTGATACGGACGGTCCCGGCCAGTGCCTGGGTCACCGGCCTGCTGGTCCGCTTCCTGATCTCGCTGCTGGTCGAGCTGGCAGTGGCCTGGTTCCTCTTTAATCTGCGGGAGAAGCACCATATCCTGACCATCGCACTGACGAATCTGGTCACGCAGGGCCTGCTGACCTATATCCTGATGCGCTTCCCGCCCTTCTCGCGCCTCTCCTGGTGGTCCGGCTGGGCGCTGCTGCTGGCGCTGGGCGAGATCGTCGTCTTTGTCGTGGAGGCGGTCGTCTATACGAAGGTGCTGGACGAGGTGGAGCATCCGAAGACGCAGCTGGTCTTCTACGCGTTTGTCGCCAACGTCGCCAGCGTGTTCTTCGGCATTCTGATGGGAAAGCTGTTCCCCTCGGTGTTTTAGACGGCAGGGCGCGCGCCCGCATTTCTTCCGTAAATCCTTCCCGCTTTTACTTGTTTTTTGGCGGGCGATTTGATACAGTATAAAAGAAGATGATCCCGGCCCGGCAGCCTTCCCGGAAGGCTGGCAGGAAGCGCGGGTTTCAAAGTTTGCAAAAATATGTCAGGAGGAACAGTCCAATGAGCAGTTTCATCAACGAAGTCAAGGCAAAAGCCGCCGCCGACAAGAAGCGGATCGTGCTGCCGGAATCCAACGACAAGCGCACCTATGACGCCATCGAGATGATCAAGAAGGAAGGCTTCGCCGACCTTACCCTGATCGCTTCGAAGGAAGATCTGGAAAAGTACGCGGTCGGTTACGATCTGTCCGGCGTTGAGGTCGTGGATCCCTTCACCGATCCCCGCACCACCGGCTATGCCGAGACCTTCGCGGAATTAAGAAAGAGCAAAGGCATAACCTTTGATCAGGCCCTGAGCATTATCAAGAAGGATTACACCTACTACGGCGTCATGATGGTCAAGGTCGGCGATGCGGACGGCATGGTCTCCGGCGCCTGCCACACCACGGCGGACACCCTTCGTCCCTGCCTGCAGATCTTAAAGACCGCGCCGGGCGTGAAGACCGTTTCCAGCTTCTTCCTGATGATCGTTCCGAACTGCCCTTACGGCGAGAACGGCACCCTGGTCTTCGCGGACTGCGGCCTGGTCCAGAATCCGACCCCGGCCGAGCTGTCCACCATCGCAGGCTCCTCCGCCGCTTCCTTCGAGAAGATGGTCGGCAAGACCCCCCGCGTGGCCCTGCTTTCCCACTCCACCATGGGCTCCGCCAAGCACGACGACATCACCAAGGTGGTCGAGGCCGTGAAGCTGGCGAAGGAAGAATATCCGCAGTACCTGATCGACGGCGAGCTGCAGCTGGATGCGGCCATCGTTCCGAAGGTCGGCGCCTCCAAGGCTCCGAACAGCCCGGTCGCCGGCAAGGCGAACGTCCTGATCTTCCCGGATCTGGACGCCGGCAACATCGGCTACAAGCTGGTGCAGCGCTTCGCGAACGCCGAAGCCTACGGCCCTATCTGCCAAGGTCTGGCGAAGCCCGTCAACGACCTGTCCCGCGGCTGCAGCGCCGAGGATATCGTGGGCGTGGTGGCGATCACCGCTCTTCAGGCGCAGGCCTGATCGCTTTTAAGAGCGCCTAATTGTTTCGGGCGGGCCGTGCAGGAGATATCCCGCACGGCCCGCCCCTGTTTTTTCGAAGGAGGTCCCGCCGTGAAACGGAAAGCGGTCACCTTTTTGGGATTGGTCCTGCTGGGGCTCGTCGTCCTGCTTTCCGCCTGCGGCAGCGGCGGTGAAACGGGCGGCGGCGGAACGAAGCGGGAGTATATCGTCGGGAAAAACCCGAAGACGGAGGCCGTCACGGGCCTTCTGGTTTCCTACGGTTCGCCGCTGCCGGAGGATGCCTGGTCCTACCGCCTGAACCGCTCGGGCAAGGGGGAGCTGACGCTGACCTACGTGCGCTGGGAGGCCGCATCGGCCGACACCGAGGAGGAGACCGTGGAGATCCCGGAATCCGAGTGGGACGCCCTTCTCAGCCTGCTGGAGGGGGAAAAGCTGGTCCGGGACCCGAAGGATGACGGCAGCGTCATGGACGGCGAGTCGCAGACGGTCCGCCTGTTCTGGAGCAAGGCCCCGTCAAATTATCATTTGGAGCTGGACGTGAACTTACTGCAAACGTTGATAAACAGGCTGCGGCTTGTCTACTGGAACCACCGCCCGGCGCCGGATCTTTCCGCCGCCGAGCTGCAGACCTTTGACTTTTCCACGACCGGCACGTATATGAACGCCGGCGTGGAATACGAAGTGAAGGACGAGCTGGACCGGGAGGAGAATCCGACCGGCCGGAAGCTGATCGTATATAAGGAAGATGCCGTCGCGTACGAGGACGCGAAAGTCGTTCCCTGCGACGAAGCTTTCCTGGAAAAACTGAATGCGCTGATACAGGAATACGGCGTGGCGGCCTGGAACGGCTTTTCGATGAGCGATCCGAACGTGCTGGACGGCACCAGCTTCGGGCTGTTCGTCGGTTTCAAGGACCGCTCGCAGAATATCTCCGCCCACGGCTACATGTCCTTCCCGCCCCGCTACCGCGATTTCCGCGACGCGCTGGAAGAACTGTTTAAGGAAGCCGTTAAATAACAGAAAAATGTACCGCTTAGACGTTCCCTACCGTGAAAAAGATACCGTGAAAGCCCTCGGAGCCCGCTGGAATCCCGTGGGCCGCTTCTGGTACTGCGAAGAGCTGACGGAAGCCTTAAAGCCCTGGTATCACGGGGCGGAGGCGGCTCCCGCAGGCGGAAAGACGGACGGAGCGGCGGTGCGGAAAGCGGCGCCGCCGGCGTCGCTTTTTTTGCAGGAAGAACTGTTCTTCGGGACGAAACCGGCACCGTCTTCCGGCGGCCGGGCGGCGGGAGAACGGACAGCCGGCGAAGAGAATTCCTTGCTGCCCGGAGATCCTTCGCGTTATAAGACCGTTTCCGAGATCAACGGCCTGATCGCGGACGCGTTCTTTGCGACTTCGCTGTTCAGGCGCATCCTGGTCAAAGGCGAGGTCACGAATTTTAACGGCGTGGCTCGTCCGCATTACTATTTTTCGGTCAAGGACGCGAAGGCCTCGCTGCCCTGCCGCCTCTGGGCGGAAACGGCGCGGATGGCGCTCAAATTCAAGCTGGAGAACGGCCAGCAGGTGGCGTTAACGGGCCGGCTGGAGTTCTACGAGGCGCGCGGCGAAGCCGCGCTGATCGTCAGCGAGATCGTGAATATCGGAGCGGGCGAAGCTGCCTTAAAGCTCCTGGAGCTGAAAAACAAACTGGAGGCAGAGGGCATCTTCGCGCCGGAGCACAAAAAAGAGGTCCCGAAGCATCCGAAGACGGTTGGTATCATCACCTCCAAAGACGGACAGGCCATCCGGGATATCCGGGCGGTCTCCCTGCGGCGCGATCCGTACGTGCAGCTGCTCCTGTACCACGTGAACGTGCAGGGGAAGAACGCGGTGCCGAGCATCCTGGCCGGCATCCGCTATATGGATGCCGTCGGCGCGGACACGCTGATCGTCGGACGGGGCGGCGGCTCGAACGAGGACCTGGACGCCTTCAACGACGAAGCCGTGGTCCGGGCCGTGTATGCGGCAAAGACGCCCGTCATCTCCGCGGTCGGCCACGAGGGGCACTGGACGCTCATCGATTTCGCGGCGGATCTGCGGGCGGCGACCCCTTCCGAAGCGGCGGAAAAAGCCGTGCCGGACGTCATGAGCGACGTGAAGCGCCTGACGCAGCTGAAGGCCGGCCTGGATGAAAAGATGCGGCATCAGCTGGAAAAGCGCCGCCTGCGCCTGGCAACGCTTTCCGCCCGCCTGGCCGGGCACGACCCGGTGCGGCTCTTGAAGGAGCGGCAGGAAAAACTAAGCCGGGAGCAGGAAAAACTGGAGCGCTTCTTCGGCGAGATCCTGAAAACCAGGCAGGACGGCCTGAAGGAACAGGCGGAGCGCCTGCTCCGAAATATGCAGGAGGCCTTCCGGCTGCGGCAGATGCGCTGGGAGCTGTTAACGGTGAAACTGAACGGCCTTTCGCCGACGGCGAAGCTGGTGAAAGGCTTCGGATATATAACGCTGGGCGGGCAGCCGCTCACCTCGGCTGCGATGGCGGCGCCGGGCGACGCCCTGACTGTCCGCGTACACGACGGCGAACTGGACGCGCAGGTCACGGGCGTCCGCAGCAGGAAGATCGGAGAAGAGTAAGATGGCAGAAGAAAACAGACAGGAAGAGAAAGACTTTAACGTAGACGAAGCCCTGGACCGTCTGGAGGCGATCAACCAAAAGCTGGAAGAGAAGGATATCAGCCTGCAGGATTCCCTGACGCTCTACAAGGAGGGCACCGAGCTGGCGGCGAAAGTCAAAGCCCGTCTGGTCGGCGTGGAAAAGGAACTTGAGATCATCGGCGGAGAGGCGTAAGGTGGACGGGGAAACCAGACCGGCCGCACTGAAGGACGCGGACATCCGCGGCCCCTTGTGCGATTTCTTCGAGGAAAAGTACGGCACGGTCCGTTTCTTCGAAGAACTGACGATGGGAAAATCCCGCGCGGATATCGTGCTGGTGACGAAGGACGCCCTGATCGGCGTGGAGATCAAAAGCGACGCGGATACCTATGAGCGCCTGGACCGCCAGGTGAAGGACTACGACCGCTTCTTCGATCTCAACTACGTGGTGGTGGGCTCTTCGCACGGTCTGCATATCCGCGAACACGTGCCGGCGCACTGGGGCGTGATCACGGTGGAGCGGGCCGGATCGAAGCTGGATCTCTACGAACTGGCCGCGCCCGCGCCGCACAAAAAGGTCCGCGTGACCAACCAGCTGGAGCTGCTCTGGCGCCGGGAATTTGCCGCTCTGCAGGCGAAGAACGGTCTGCACAAATACGCCGGTAAATCCCGCGCTTTCGTCAAAAAGTACCTGCTGGCGAGCCTCCCGCCGGAGAGCTTAAAGCCGCAGATCTTGAACATCCTGCGCGAGCGGGATTATTCCATCTTTGACGAAACGAAAATAAAATAGAAAAACGCTGTAAGGGCTTCCTCTTAAAATTCGACAGGAAAGGCAGCGGGATGAATCAAAACGCGGCGGCTCGAAGATTTTGCTGCAACCGTAAGTGACGCCGCCACCAGAATACCATGGATGACCAGACGATTCTTGAATTGTTCCGGGCAAGGGACGAGAAGGCGCTGGAAGCGGTCACGGAAAAATACGGAAGCTACTGCCGCACGATCGCGCAGAGCGTTCTAGGAGATCCGGAGGACGCGGAGGAGTGTGTCAATGATATGCTATTTGACGCCTGGCGGAGCATTCCGCCCGCCAGGCCTGTGTCATTATCTGCTTTTTTAGGCAAGATAACCAGACGGATCGCCATTGATCGTCTTCGGAACAGAATGGCGGCAAAACGCGGCGGCGGAGAAGCGGAGCTGACATTGGAGGAGTTCGCGGAAGATCTGCGTTATGAAGGCGATCCGGCTTTGGAAGTGGAGAAAAAGGCGCTGCAGGAAGCGATTCGCCGCTATGTAAATGGTCTTGCTCCGCTCGATCAAAGTCTGTTTGTTCTGCGCTACTGGTATCTGGAGCCGACAGCCAGAATCGCTCAGAAACTGAATCTGACGGAGACGAACGTTCATGTCAGGCTGCACCGTTTACGCAAGCGGCTCGGACGGTTTCTTGAAAAGGAAGGCTGGGAAACGATATGAATTACCGGGATATATGGGAGGCGGTCACGGAACTGGATGAAGTCGTGATCGAAAAGGGGAAAAATGGCCCGGATCCGATAAAGACAAAAAGAAAACGTCTGATGCACGGGATCTGGATCGGCGCGGCCTGCGCTGTGGTCGTTCTGGTCTCCCTTATGGGCGATGGTCTCAGAAAACGGGCGGAAGATCCTTCGGAGGTAAGCGTGTCGAATACTTCAGAGACCGTGAATGAACCCGCTCAGACGTCTACGGGGTCCGGGAAGAAGCCGACCGGTTCGGAAAAAACGTCGGTGACGACTGCCAAGGCGTCCGCTCAGTCTTATCCCAGCCTTTCGATTTTGCCTGCGGATACCACTTCGGTGGCAGCGTATCTGGAAGATCCTGCCGCTGCTTTTGAAAAGTATTATGCCGAGGCAAACCTTTCGCTTAAAGAGGCGCTGGAGAGCGTCAGTCTAAGTTTTTACAATCTGGGACCAGGCTCCGCTTATGCGAAAAACGTCCTGCAGTTGCTGGACATTCTGCCAAATAACACGCCGTGGATCAGCGCTGAGCAAGCGGAGAAGATCTGCGATTCCCTGTATCTGGAGGACTGCTCCGAAGAATGGTTTTATGAGACGTTAACATGTTATTTTGATGAGATTGCCGGCGCGCCGGATTATCTGGGCTTCAGCGGAGGAATCAAGCGGATCGTTTATTATCTGAATGCGGAACATTCGGAATATATCAAGATCCAATATCCCGCTGTCGGCTGGTATTCCTACACAGAGGGCAAAGAACTGAAGCGTCTCTTGACGGCAGAACCGTAAGGAAAAGTAATCATTAGGTCTTTTTTATTTGATGGAAGCAACTGTCTGTAAGATTCCCCGCAGAAAATCGACAGGAGAGATAAAAGACGGAAAACTGTCTTGCCGATCTATTGTATCAAGGAGGATATACGAATCGTGGTTAGGAAAAAAATCGTAGCATTCTTACAACGATTGTATCATAGTATTAAGAATACATCAGCTTTAAAAGGAGAGCCCTGCCATGAATAGAAAAACCGTTTGTCCTGTTCTGACGATCATTCTTGGCTGCGTCCTGTTTCTGTCAGCCTGTGCTCTCGGGGACAGGGATACGACGGAGTCGTCACCTCTCGGGAAGGAAGGAACGACAGAAACCTCAGAAGTACAGGGAACGACAGAGGCATCCGATGATAAAGCCAAAACACCGACAGGCTATCCGAAAGGAGAGGTCCAGCGAGCGTATCTTTACTTGAGGGGAAAGCTCTGGGAGCCGGCGGATGAACTCCCGGAGCCGCGGCTGGACGCGGCTTATGTACTGGTCGGGCAAATCGAGAGCGTGGAAAATAAGCATGTTCCTTCGAAAGAAGGCGCCGCCGCACACCTTCAGATCGGACAGAAGCTTTTCGGGAACGAGAAGAATGATGTCCTGTTTCTGGAGATGGCGGACGGCAGCTACAGAAAGTACGTGCCCTATCTCGGAGATCCTGCCGACATAGAACCCTCAGACTGACAGCCTCCGACCGTCAGGAAAAAGCCAGAGTACCGCCCGGATGACGATCCTGTTGCGTCAGCCGGGTGGAATTGAGGAATAAAATGACTTTCGTAAAGCAGAAAACAAACGACATGCCGGAAGCGGCTATTGGTATTAAAAACCTTATCAAGTTGTCTGTACTCGCGGGGCTTTTCATTTTTTTTGTGTTTTGATTCAAAACAGAAGCGATTACGAGACAAGTGCAGTTGATCAACCTACGGATGGAAATCATTTACAAAGTGAAGCAAGAACGCTTGTTATTACAATACTCGTTGACGCGGGAAAAGGTTATACAGTATTTTGTAAAACCTGAAAACGGAGTTTGATTCTGCGGACATGAAAAGGCCGAAAGAAGGCGGGAAGAAGTCATCTTGACTTTTTCCCGCTTCTGCTTTATGATTGTCAAAGTTATCCATAACATTACCGAAGAGGCATCGCATGTTAGACATCAAATTCGTCCGGGAGAATCCGGAAGCCGTAAAAGAGAACATCCGCAAGAAATTCCAGGATCACCGCCTGCCGTTAGTGGATCAGGCCATCGCGCTGGATGCGGAGAACCGCGCCATCAAGCAGGAAGTGGAAGATCTGCGCGCGAAGCGCAACCGTCTGTCCAAGGAGATCGGGAAGCTGATGGGCCAGAAGAAACGCGAGGAAGCCGAAGCCGTGAAGGCCGAGGTCTCCGCCGACGGCGCGCGCATCGACGAGCTTTCCGCCCGCGAGCGCGAAGTCGTGGAAGAGCTGCGCAAGGTCATGCTGCAGATCCCGAACATTATCGATCCGTCCGTCCCCATCGGTAAAGACGATTCCGAAAACGTGGAGGTGGAGCGCTTCGGCGAGCCGAAGGTCCCGAACTTCCCCATCCCGTATCACACGGAGATCATGGAAAGCTTCGACGGCATCGACATGGATGCCGCCGGCCGCGTCTCCGGCAACGGCTTCTACTACCTGCTGGGCGATATCGCGCGCCTGCACGAGGCGGTCATCGCCTACGCCCGCGATTTCATGATCGACAAAGGCTTTACCTACTGCATCCCGCCGTTCATGATCCACGGCAACGTGGTGGAAGGCGTCATGAGCCAGACCGATATGGACGCCATGATGTACAAGATCGAGGGCGAGGACCTGTACCTGATCGGGACCAGCGAGCATTCCATGATCGGCAAATTCATCGACCAGATGATCCCGGAGGAGAGCCTGCCGCAGACCCTGACCAGCTACAGCCCCTGCTTCCGCAAGGAAAAAGGCGCACACGGCATCGAGGAGCGCGGCGTGTACCGCATCCACCAGTTCGAAAAGCAGGAGATGATCGTGGTCTGCCGGCCCGAAGACTCCATGAAGTGGTACGAGCAGATGTGGCGCTACAGCGTGGAGCTCTTCCGCAGCATGGATATTCCGGTGCGGCAGCTTGAGTGCTGCAGCGGCGATCTGGCGGACCTGAAGGTCAAGTCCTGCGATATCGAGGCCTGGAGCCCGCGCCAGCAGAAATACTTCGAGGTCTGCAGCTGCTCGAACCTGGGCGACGCACAGGCGAGACGCCTCAAGATGCGCGTCAAAGGCGCCGACGGAAGGACCTATCTGCCGCACACCTTAAACAATACGGTGGTGGCGCCGCCGCGCATGCTGATCGCCTTCCTGGAGAACAATCTGCAGCCGGACGGCAGCGTCCTGATCCCGAAGGTCCTGCAGCCTTACATGGGCGGCACGGAACGGCTTGTGCCGAAGAAATAAAAAGCAAAGACAGTCCTTTTGGGCTGTCTTTTTTTGACAGCAGGGGGCGAAGCCTCCCCGTTCCGATACTGTGAAGGAGGTTGACGAAGATGCAAAGAAAAACGCTGCAGAGCTGCCTTTCCGTTCTGCTGGCAGCCGTGATGCTGCTTTCCGCCTGCGGACCGGCTGCCCAGCCGACGGCGCCGCAGACGGCTCCTCAGACAGCTGCCGAAACGGCGGTCCCTTCCGCGGAAGCGACCACGGAGGCACCCGTCCAGACCAGTGCGGCGCCGCCGGAAACAAGCACCGCCCCTGTGGAAACAAACGCCGAACCGCCGGAAACCACGGCCGTCCCGGAAACCACGGCCGTCCCGGAGACCACAGCCGTCCCGGAGACCACGGCCGTTGAGGCAAAGGCGCCCGGCTTTGCCGTCTGGTTAAAGGAAACGGACGGCAGGACGGATCTGCAGGGCGAGGGAAAGCCGGATCTTTCTCTGGGACAACCCGGGGACAGTTATACGGACCTGAAGGCGCTGAACGTCTACTGGCGGGAAAACGAGAAATGGGTCCTGCTGGGAAACCTCTATACACGCGGTTACTTCCGGGTCCGTTTTCAGTCCGCTTACGGTACGGCTCCGGAACCGATCGTCGTAAAGAGCGGCAGCAAACTGGAGGAACCGTTCGCAGAACCGGCTCCCGGCCGGACTTTTGAGGGCTGGTACGGAGACGGGATCATGGGAAAATGGAACTTTGAAACAGATACGGTGCAGCAGTCAATGACGCTGACAGCCGTTTACACCGACACACTGCTCCGTGCGGAACCCGGTCCGACCATGTACGATATTTCCTGCTCCGATGCGGTGATGAATGGCACGAACGCGGCTGTTGTGATCTTTGTCGGCTTTACCGACGGTTATGTGCCAGACCGGGAGCAGTTTGAAAGCTTTTTTGCTGCCGAGTATGATGAAAGCCGCGCGCTGGAATCGGTCAGCACCTATTACCGGCTGAATTCTTACGGAAAGGTTTCTTTTGAGTACTATTTCTACTACTATGATACGGGCATGAGCTGCAAGGAAGCCTTTGAGTACACGATGCCTGAGGAAGGTTCCCATGAACTGCTTTATCAGGCCTTTCGGGAATTCCAGGAAAGCTACCAGGGAGATCCGAAGGATTGGGACAAAAACGGTGACGGCTACGTGGATATGATCTGCTTCGTTTTGGGGGAAGACACGTCTAAGACAGTCGGTGATGGGAAACGCTACAACATCTACGGAACTTCGCAGCGGACGGAGCGCTTTGCTCCGGATCCGGAGAAACCGGTCATTCACGAGATGACAAAGAGTCTTTATGAGGATATGCTGGAAGAGATAAGGCCGGGTTCCGGCTACGGCCTGCGCACTCTTCTGCATGAGATTGGTCACGTTTTCGGGCTGGTGGATTATTATAACAGATCCTCGTATGAAGACGAGCCGGCGTTCGATACCCTGGGCGGTTATGACATGCAGTCCGGGGATAATGGGGATTGGAACGTCTATTCCCGTTATGCCTGCGGCTGGCTGTCTCCCTATGTGATCGACGGCAGCCGGGATTCCGTGACGGTCAGGCTCGGCTGTTCCTCCGAGGTCCCGGATGCGATCCTGATCCCGACTTCTGCCGGCTGGAACGGGACGCCCTTCGATGAATATATCCTGATCGACGTGCTGGCTCCGTACGCGGCAGCCCGTTTTGAATGGCCGAGCCTGACGGATCCGAGAATCGTTCCGGAGTCTGACGTAAGATGGGAAGGAGGCGTTCGGATCTATCATGTTGACAGCCGCATGTTCGTGTCAGCCGGAAGAACTTATCTTCCGCTGCAGACGGCTGAGGAACTGCTGCAGGCCGGACAGAGGAGAAGAATGGGAGAAGGAGGCTGGGTCGGATACCGATTCAACAACAGCAACAGACCGTCCCCTTATTTTCCGGAGGAATCACGCTTTTATCATCTGATCGATGTCGTTCCTTCAGACGGCAGCAGCCGCTTCCGGCTTTATTCCAGGCGGTACGGATGGATGGCTTACGACTTTTTTGACGTACGGGATCTGTTTGCGCCGGGCCGCGTGTTTTCCATGGAGAAAAACAAGAAGGCTTTTGCCAATGCGCCGCTGATGAACAACGGATCGACCTTCGATTATGAGGTGGAGGTGAACTTCTACGACCCGGACACGAGGGAAGCCATCGTGACGGTGCGGAAGATCCGGTAAACGGAAGGAACAACGTAAAAAAGCCCGGCAATTGCCGGGCTTTTTTCGTGAAAGAACCTTATTCGGGCCTGGTCTCGGGCGTGGCCGGAGCGGGCTCCTTCGGCGTTTCCTTCCCCTGCCAGACGACGACCTGCGGGAAGGGAATCTCGATGCCGCCCGCATCCAGCGCCAGCTTCAGCTCGCGGTTTAAGACGCGGCGCGCCATGTAGATGTTGCTTTCCTGCACGTCCGCGATGACCTTTAAGTCCACGGAGGACTCGTTCAGGGTCTCCACGCCCACGTAGCGCGGCGGCACCGGATAGTATTGCGGGTAGCGCTGCGGCAGGGTCTGCAGCATGTCGGTGATGACCTTTTCGGCTTTCAGAAGATCCGCCCCGTAGGCGATGCTCACCACGGAGACCGCCACCGAGGAGACCTCGGAGAGGTTGGTCAGGACCCGGATGTCCGAGTTGTTGATGATGCGGATATTGCCGCCGGCGTCGGCGATCTGCGTGGAGACGATGCCGATGCTCTTGACCTCGCCGCGGAAGCCGTCCACGCTGATGATGTCGCCTACGTAGAAGCGGCCCTCAAAGAGGATGAACAGGCCGGCGAAGATATCTTCAATGAGCGACTGCGCGCCGAAGCCGATGATCAGGGCCAAGATGCCTAAGCTGGCGATGACCGTCAGGATGTCCGCGCCCAGCAGGTTCAGGCCGTAGATGATGGCGAAGATCACGATGCCGTAGCGGATCAGGTTGGCGACGAGGCCCTTGATGGTCTCCGCGTGGCGGCTCTTCAGCTTGATCTTCGAGAGGATCCACATGACGATCCGGTAAACGGCCCAGCAGGCGGCGATCATGAAGAGCAGCGAGACGATGCGCAGCCAATCGAAGCCGCCTTCCGCGGTCCGGACCGGGGCGTACTTCGTGAAGTAGGTCTCGTGGAAGAGCTTGACGGCCTCCTTCTGCTCCGGCTTCAGGAAGAAGAGGAGGTTCGGGGCGT
>JAEEGF012413402.1_pt1 | contig 29472 bp, 28 predicted proteins | sample 9134171 | NCBI WGS metagenome assembly JAEEGF01 (sample SAMN16246542, study PRJNA631951) | gut metagenome | biome: gut microbiome; feature: rumen; material: AP-attached | host: Bos | place: Iran: Karaj | collected 2018-10 | reverse complement strand
TTGGAATCGGTCAAAGATAATATAGTCTTGACTCGTTAAGTCACACTGTACGCTTTCTATCTTCCCATGTTGGAACTCTTCTGCTAAAGAAGCCTTATCTACCACATACACCTTTTCTGTCTCAGCCCTATTAGCTAAGATATGAGCTATGGACAGCCCAATCCCATTAGCTCCTCCTACAATCAATATTCTTTTCATAAATTTGAATCTTGAAACTTGAATCTTGAAACGCGAAAGAGCGCAAATCAGATCTCCATAAAGTTCTTTCGTTCTGCAAATTGCTGCATGATATCCGCCATAGCAATGCTTTCTTTTCTACGAAGGCGGGCTGATGAGAAACGGTGATTGATGATACATGAGATAAATTCTTGTATTTCATAGCGAAGACCGGCTCCATCCCATTTATAGAAATATTTTTTATTTTGGTTTTGATCCTCAAAACGGAACTCATAATAGTCTGTCAACCACCATGGTGCAGGAACATACGCATAACCTTTGGTACCTGCAATCACGAGGTTACCCTCTGTTTTAACCCCTAATCCTAATTGGAAGGAACAGACACCATGTGGATAACGAATCACACCACGTGTATAGACATCTACCCCGTTTTCCATTTTTGAATAGAGGTTGATGTTCGTATAATTTATACCCATCAATCGGATAATAGGCAGTAGGGGATAAGACCCCAGTTCGTTCATAGAACCTCCTGCTTGCTCAGGATCCAGTTCACGTTTGAATTTATCTCCCCAAAGTTTCGATTCTGAAGCGTTAATATCAACCACATCTCCGATGAGTCCGCTTTTAATCATCGTCATCAGATGATTAAATGCAGGTGAGAAGGCTGTTTTATTCGCCTCTAAAAGCACCACATCATTTTTCTCAGCCATTGCATACAGCTCCCTCGCTTCATTACCATTCAACACCAATGGTGTTTCGCACAACACATGTTTCCCGTGTTCCAATGCATATTTCGTCAATTCATAGTGACTAAGATGAGGGGTAGCAATATATACAGCATCCACCCGTTCCATCATTTCTTCGAGCGACTGGGAAACATGAAGAATCTGATTTTTCCAGGCAAAATCCTCAGCAATGCCACGATTGATATCGTAGGCATCCACGATTTTTACCGCACTCACGACTTCACATTCCGGAACGAATCTCTGAGCAATGCGACCTGTGCCGATAATTCCGATACGGATATCCTCTTGCAGTTCTTCACGAAGCATTGTCGAAGAGATGCCTTCTGTACGTGGTAGATACACCACCTGACAATATTCGTTTAGGTAGTCGAACTTCCCCACCCAGTCGGAACCGATGGCAAAGATATCTACATCATATTTTTGGATGTCGTCAATTTTCTGCCCGAAATAATCCTCTATGACAATTTTATCCGCCAATCCTGTTGCTTTCACGGCTTCCACGCGCTCTAAAACATTATTGCGTACGTTAAGCTTTCCGCGGTCACGGTCAAAGTTATCATTGGTGACACCAACAATCAGATAGTCTCCCAAGGCTTTTGCCCTCTTTAGTAGATTGATGTGCCCTTGATGGAGCAGATCATAGGTACCATATGTGATAACCTTTTTCATAATTTTTCATATTAAATGGCCTTCTTCAAAACTTTTTCCCATTGTTTGAAGATAGAATCTGTATTAAATATGTCTGATTTTGTTTTATTGACAATTCCCATTTTTATTCGAAGATTTTCATCACTCATCAGTTTTCTCATTGCTTTTTCCATGCCAGTTACGTCATTTCTTTCCAATAGGAATCCGTTTTCACCATCAATGATGAAATCCTCTGTACCGGAAACTTTAGTTGTTATGATAGGAAGACCCACGCAGAAAGCTTCTACCACAGCATTGCTCATCCCTTCATAATCACTGGAAAAAGCAAATATTTCCGATTTATTCAGTTCATCAATAATGTTTTCGCTTCTTCCTGGCAAGAACACTTTATCTTGAATCTTGAATCTTGACTGTCTTGCTGATGAGCTTTGCGAATAATCTTGAATCATTCTTTCCAAAGAATCTCTCTCTGGCCCTTCCCCATAAATAACAAGTTTCCATTCTGGGAATTCTTTGCTCACTCTCGCAAATGCTTCAATCATCATCTTCTGGTTTTTCTGAGAGTGAAGTCTTCCAACAGATATGATTCTTTTTTCTTTAGGAACAATAGGGAGTGAAAACACTTTTTCTGTGACCGGATTAAAGATAATGTCAGTTTTCTTTTGAATGAATTTAGGGAAATAGTCTTTTATTTGTTGTGTTTGAACTACAAAGCTATTTGCTAAAGGCAATAATACTGCTTGAATAATCTTCCAGGCAAAGCTGTTAAACCGTGGATCATTTCGTTCTGAAGCAATGACTGGTACTTTAACACCAAATAAACTAAATAATGTTACACAATAAACGGCAATACGGAAGGCAAAGATGGCATCAGGTTTATTATGTTTGATGTATTTCCTCATCCATAGCAGTTTCTTGAATAGAGATGTTGAGCCACATTCTTTCTCAGCCACTTTTATTTTCACATTCTGGTGTAGCGGATAGAAACGTATATCATTTTTCAAAAAGAGAAATTCCACCTCATGCCTATTCTCAATGAATTGATTGGCAAGTAATGACATTACCCTTTCTGCACCACCAGAATTAAGATTTGCACAAACAAAGATAATTATCATTCAAATAAGTTTTATTTATAGTTTACAATATCTATATTTAAAAATAGCTTTTTCCGTACATATAGAAAATTGCAGATAAAGCAATACCAGCAGCAAAAAATGCTAGCTGCCTGTTTTTCTTATTGAACAAATAAATAAGTGAAGGAATAATAACAAACTCAAGCGTTGCGAACATAGATGAGGACCTGGCAGAAAGTACTTTATAAGTACAGAAGCATATAAGAATCATCGTTGAATACAGATAAGCATCTCTAATGATGTAGTAGTATTTGTTCAAAGGAGCTAATTTCTTTTCAAGTTGTGTATAGGCCAATAAGATAAAACACTGGAAATAAATCATAGGATTTCGCAATCCTAAGCCTTCAAGTTGTGCTTTTTCACCTCCAGCATCTGTATAGCGTACACCTATGCTTAAATCAGAAGCATTATCTTCCACTAAACCATGTACTATACCTTGTCCAAATGCACCGACCAGAAAAGAAAAAACCAAAGCCAAATACACATGAACTTTCTTTATTTTAATCCAATTGCATATAAAATATAAAGGTATAGCAATTATACAACTTCTATGGAGTGTCCATGCTAAAAATACAATTAGGAAATAGCGTTTCCAGTCTTTTTCGAAAATATATTTAATGCCTAGCATTAATATCACATAAGCAAGACCAGCTCGTACTTGCATAAAATGTCTGCCCAGATAAAATCTGGAGATATAAGCAAACAGGCCAACCAAGGGAAAAACAGAGTATTTTCTTAAATCTTTATATAAGACTGCAAAAGTAAGTGCCGAAAGGAGGACATTAAAAACGACGGGATTGTCTGTTATAGTTTTTACAATGACTTGCAGGAAAAAGAAACCCATTTCTGAAAATCCATAAGGTTTGTCAGAAAATGAAAAATCAAAAATATTTGGAGTGTGAAATTTAAAACTAATTGCATATACGAGTGCATCAGGCCAAGCATAATAATCTCTAAAACCTGCTATAATTGCATAAACAATACATGCAAATGCAAGTATTTCATTTCTTCTTTTGCCGCCTTTGGATTCAAACCATACAGCAACATGATAGAAAATAAAAAAAATGATAACAATTAACATCTTTAGAATTTATTTTATGAGTTCCATTATTTTCTCCACAAAATTCTCCCATGTATAGGTTTTTACACTTTCGTGTGCAAAGTTACACATTTCTGCGTAATTATCCGAATTAATCACAGATTTAATGTCATTTGAGAGACTTTCAGCAGTAAAGTCCTGATTATAAACGCCGAAATCAATCTTTTCCCCGAAGTTCTCCACAAAGTCTTGATAGGGTGACACAATGACCGGTGTATAGTAGTACATAGCCTCCACCGTTGAAGAAAATGCTCCCCATTTCGGATTTGCATTCACTAGCACCTTTGCATTCAGTAACAAGTCATAATAAGTTCTCCTATACTTCTCCTCACTCTTATTCAAGAATCCATAGCAAGTCACTCCGTTAGGAAGAGAATCAAAGTCAGAGGTAGTACATCCCACAATATCAAGAGAAAGATCTTTATAATCCTCCTCCTCTTTCAGCAGTTTATACGCCTCTATCAATTTCTTTGCCGCCTCCAGATACGTAGTCTTCCTCCCAATAAACAAAAGCTTCTTAGATTTTGATTTCTTTTCTATCAAATCTTCAACAATTATGGTATTGTCCGCATTATTATTTGAAACTTGAAACGTGGATCTTGAAACTAACGATTTGTTTAGCAAATCGTTTATCACATTCCCCCCCAGAAAATGAATATTTGCCTTAGGATATTTCCTTTTCATCTCCTCGCAGCAGACGGGGAAGAGAGATATGACGTATTGTGCGTGATTGATGGCCTCTTCTTCTTGCAGGATGATACGTTTTTCAAGGAAGTTCGGTTTTCGATTTTTTCGGATATCCATCTCCGTAGTCCAATCACTGAAAAGCAAAGACGGCACGTCGTTCCATTTGTTATAGAACCCATATCCCATAAAGAGACAGAGATCTGCTCGTGGATATTGCAGGATAGCCTTTTTAATTTTTCTTTCTGCATAGAACTTGAAAAGTCTTGTTGTTCGCAGATAAGGAAACCTTAGTTTGCGGAAGGTGATGCCGTCAAGAATCCTTCGTAATACCAGATTATATAATTTTGTAATTGTTGGATTCATCGAATAGTCAACTCGGTGAACAACAATTCCCTTATTTTCTAATGAATGAGAGAAACAATACGGAACATTGGACCAAACGTTGGCATTATTGGCATCCCCATAGGTTAAAAACAATATTTCTTTCATTTTTTTCTTAGAAGTTTCTTCTTGACCTCATGTGGTATGGTGTAGATATATAAATTGGGGCAATACAATATTAGTAGATGTCTGATATGGTCAATTATAGAATAAGGAGAAGAGTTTTGATAGTATTCTTTATACTTTTTCTTCCATTCTTTCTTATTATCAAGATATAGTTGATATAATTCAGACCCTTTCTTTTTGGTGCCTATCAATACTAATGATCTGTATTTAGAGCAGATAAAATCATTGATATATGTTTTTTCTATATCTGTTATAGCATATTTCCTTTTGAATTTTTCCCAAACTTCTATTGTTTTAATGCTGCTTTCTGCAGATTTCAGGGTGAAAGATTGATTGACCGTAGTGATACTACCAGGTCTGAAAGCGGAATAGATATAGTGTGCAAATGGGATATACCTCACTTCTTTAGCAAAGAAAAATAACCGCATACGTAGTTCATCATCTTCATTCAAAAGATTTGCAGTAAAATACAGATTATTCTTAATTAGAAAGTCCCGTTTAAATACATGGAACCATGGTACACTGGCAAGTAAGACGTTGTTTGCCTCTTGTCCATTTAAAGGCTTTTCGTAAGTGTCTTTTTGAGCCTTTAGCCCTCCCCAACTTTTACAATATTTCTTTGTCCCATCTTCTAAATTATAATGGATGCGATCAAAAGTTAGAAAATCAGCATTTGGGTATTTCTCAAAATACGAAAAAATGGTTTTGATGCTATTATCTGTGGTAGCATCATCACTATCCACATACCAAACTAAATCTCCTGTTGCTCTATGAAGTCCAGTGTTTCGGGCAACACTCTGCCCTTGGTTCTCCTGATAGATATAAATAAGGTTCGGATGTTGGGAGGTAAAGTTTTTGACAACATCCTCGGTTTTATCTTTTGACCCGTCATTTACCACTATCACCTCCAGCATATCCGTCTCAATCTGTTGATTGAAAATACTGTCCAGACAATTGCCAATGTACTGCTCAACATTATATGCAGGTATTACTATCGATAATTTCATATGTCGTATGAATTTAGTTTTTAGGTTAATGGTTAAAGGTTATAGTTTGTTTTTGAAAGATGTTTTTAGGCCGGAAAGCATCTTTGCAATTTCATCGAATTGAGGTCTTAGTTCTTCTACGTCATTTTCATGGATATAATCCAAGTCTTGAGCATTTTGCAGTTGGCTAAAAGTTTCCATGAGAGAACCAAAGGCAATTTCAAGAAAATGAATTTTCTCCTTATAACTATCTCTTCCTGATCCTTCTGCTATGTTTGAAGTTACGGAAACAACCGAACGTCTGATTTGATCCCCTAGTTCATATCGTTCTTCTTTTGGGAATCGTTGCTGTAGTTGATACACATGCTTCACCAATTCTCTTGCCTTCTGATACACATCCAGTTTCTCAAAACTAAACATAACTTTAACCTATTTACTATAACCTTTAACCTAATAACTTTAACCTTTAACCTAACAACTAATTTATATCCTAAACACCCATTTCCCAATCTTGGTTTGCATAATAACCCAAGATACAGCTATAGATGCAATGGTTATTATCATCCAATATATAGGATATCCTGCGTGAAATGAATGTCTGAATGCCTGAGTAGGATATATCAAAAAGGGATGGATTGTATATACAGGTAAAAATAATGGTGAAAGAAGGTTTATACCTATAGAAAATTTAAGTACATCCAAATGACAAAGCGCTTGGAATAAGCAATAGATATATAGTAAAGTCAGAGGTGAAGAAAAATTAAATGATGATTCCATCATAGTGGGATTGATTTTGCTAACAATATTTAATTGTATACAATATGCTATGGCTAATAGGCATACCCATTTCCAGCCAATAGTATTATTATTTTTTTTAATGATACCACCTAAACAGAAATACATCAGCCAATTCCATATACGTAATGATTGTGGTAGTTTTGCTTCAAGTGTTCCAGGCGTTATGATGTTTATGATGTGAATGGCAGCACAGGTAATAATAAGACAAGCAAAAAGGAGGGCAAATATATTATACTTTTCATTATATAATTTATTAAGAATAGGATATAGAATATAAATAATATTCATAGAGCCAAAATACCAGAACTGCCAAAAAGTACCACCCATTAAAAAGGCTCCTAATGGATCTTTATATAATTTGTCCCAATATGGTTCACCTGTGATTAAGAATCTTCCAGCCCAGTAAATCCAACATACAATAAAAACAAATCGAGTGATGCCCCATATTTTTTTGAAAGAATACTTCCAATCAACATTTTTTCTTCCTAAAAGTAAATACCCACTCACGGAAAAAAAGAGAGGAATAGCTGTACCAAAAATAGCCCATCTGTAATAAGCGTTAATATCTATGTCAAAGACAATCCAAGTTGTTCCTGTATGTAATCCGATAACAAAAATCATTGCGAGAATCTTGATAAAATCAAGACTCAAGTTTCTTTCTTTTATCATGATTTATTCCTGTTCTTCAGATACTTATGAAAACCGTCAATAGGATGAAGAAAGAGATATCCTAATTTATATTCTCTAGAATTTGCTATATGCAGATAATCAAAAGTTAATTTTGGATCAGGATATACCTTAGAAAACATTTCTTTGTGGTTTTCCCACACGATTCTCCTATAATCAATGTTTTTCTTTGCTGCAGTATTGTTCCTGGAAACAGGTTTTATACGATAGAAAAAAAGGATTTGAGGAATCTTATAAGCAGTACCTTTTCCATCTTGGAACATGGACATCCAGAAATCCCAGTCTTCAAATCCTTCCCGCATGTTGTCATTAAATCCTCCTGTTTTATCAAAGTCTTCCCTTCTAAATAATGCCGTAATACATAAGATGTTCTGTCCCATCAATTTCTCGATGGAGAAAGAAGGAAGTTGATAGACATCATTACGCACGCCGAAATATTGTACATCTGTATAGACCACACGGATTTTTCTATCCTTGACGATTTCGTGTAGGGTGAGTTCCAGGAACTCCGGTGCGATTTTGTCATCCCCGTCCAAGGGTAAGATGTATTCCCCTTTACTATGAGCAATGCCATTATTGCGTGCTGCCGAAACCCCACTATTCTCTTGATAAATATATTGTATGCGTGAATCTTTCTCACAATATGATTTGACTACATCTTTCGTATTATCCTTGCTGCCATCATCTATGATGATACACTCCCAATTAGGGTAAGTCTGATTCAAGACACTGTCTAAGGCTTCTGGTAAGTATGGACCTTGGTTATAGCTTGGCATGATAATAGAAACCAAATTCTTTTCCATATTTTAATGTTTCATTCTTAGTTTATGAATCTGATAGGCGATAGAAAAAGGTAGATTCCTATACAATTGAATAGCCTTTAAAGTTTTTACTAACCTGTAATTTTCATCAGATAAAAAGAATTGATTGTACCTTCTGATTCGCTCTTTACGGTCTTTAAAGTCGTAATTCCAAAGGTCTTTATATACCCAAGTCACGTATGACACGAGAATATATCTGGCGAATATCTCCACATTCACCGAAAACTCATTTTTGTGTTTTCTATAAAAAGAGAATAAATCTTTCACATTTTCAAAGAACACATCGAATTTCTTTATAAAAACACTTTGTTCCATTGTCTGGCCGGTTCTGCCTAAAAGATAATGGTAAAGAGACTGGTCATATAATGAAATAGATTTCAGGTTAGGTAGTGCAGCCATTCTTAATATGGTGTCATCATAACTTACCTTTTCCCGAAAATGAACCTCATTTTTACGTAGTAATTCGGTATGGTATGAACATTCGTGAAGTGAAAAGAAAAATGGCCCAACTTTTTTGAAGTCGAAACTATCAACATTATAAGTTTTATTATATTCTATGTTAAATTGATGAATGTTGGATACTCCCTCTTCCACGAATTCGTCCACATGCTTAGTAAATATCACGTCTGCATTTTCATGTTCAAGTCTTTCTAAATAAAATGAAAAACTCTCGTCGAACCAGTCATCCGAATCTAGGAAATGGATGTACTTCCCCTTTGCTTCTTTCAAACCCACATTACAGCAGGAGCCATGACCGCCGTTTTCCTTGTCTATTACTCGGAAAATCTGAGGATACTTTTTCTCAAACTCTTTAGCCATGATGGCAGAGTTGTCAGGTGTGCCGTCATTGATGACGAGTACCTCTAATCGTTCCATCTGTTCTTCGGGAACGATTAAAGATTCCAGGCATTTATTGATATATTGCTCTACCTTATATACGGGTATGACTATGGTAAGTAATTTATCCATAATATTATTTTTTTCTAAGTAAAGCTAATAATGGTGTCATAATTTTAAATGGCCAAAAATGGTAATTTGCGATTTTTTTTCTTCCATTTTTTCTCCAGCATTTCACAAAATAAAACTTATAATGGTTTCCTAAATGTGAGTTATTTATCGAATGATATAATTCTGGTTCTTTTAGCTTGAGGAAATTGTCAAATTCAACCAAAAGATTATTGTCAATATGATTTCTCCCAATAACAAGAACAATCCTATATATTAAACTGATTCTTTTACGTAACAAAGTATAAAGAGCTGATTCTATGGCGGCATTTTTATGGGGCACACTCTGAATCTGTGTAATCATATCCTCAGTAACCTTTATTTCCTGTTTGAAGTTTTTATATTGTACACTCGTTTCAACGGTCTGACCTTCTCTTCCAATTAAGTATAAATACAGAGGTTTGTTAATGTGATAAGCCTTCTTTACTTGAAGCATAGGAGTAAAGATCCACTCATTATCTGTGTATGATATTCCCTCTGTTTGCTTATAATTCATTTTGATTAGATTCTCACGCTTGTATGTTACAGCGTGCATCATAATCATAATCATGTCAAGACCATCTGAACATAGTTTTTCAAAATCAAGAACTGTATTTGAAGGAATGTAATCATATTTTCGGTTTCTTATTTCTATATCAGATTCGTCGACGAAAAGAAAATCTGTAAGTACCAAATCAACATCAATATTTTTTAATACCGAAACATATTCTTGGAATGTTTCCGTGTTAAAACTGTCATCAGCATCTAATACTTTTATATATTTTCCTGTTGCCTCTTTCAGTCCTCTGTTTATGCATGAACCATAATTTCCGTTCTCTTTGTCAATGACCCTGAACGTATTAGGATATTTTGATTGATAATCTTGAGCTATAGCTAAAGAAGAATCCTTGCTACCATCATTGATGACCAGCACTTCTACATCATCTAATCCTTCATCTATTAACAAAGAATCCAGGCAATGACTAAGATATTTTTCCATGTTATACGTTGGAATGATAATTGATAGTATTTTTTCCATATTGATAGTATTTTTAATATACTGCTATTACAGGTTTATATGCATTTTGGGATGGTGAATTGTTGTCTATATAAGGCCAATTATCATTAGTCCATTTGACTTGATCTATAAAAGTTATTCTCCCAGCATCAGGATCACTTTTTAGATAACCATGATATATAACCCAATCTTGGCCTATGTCGTCTTTTACAAATTCTGAATTATGTCCAGGACCTGCTACAAAATCATTTCCGGAAAGAAATCTTTCATATCTTTTGTCCATCATTTTCCCTCCGTCTTTATTTACGTATGGTCCCCATATATTATTTGCCCTTCCGTAAATTACATTATAAGAACTTTCTAGTCCTTTACAACAAGTTCCTGTAGATCCAAACAAATAATAATAGCCATTTCGCCTATGTATATATGTCCCTTCCATATATCCTCCACAAATTTGTTGCTTTACAGCACCAGTTTTTATTGAGAGACCATCATCGGACAGTTCTATGCCATAGATGCCCCATCCACTTCCCCAGAACAAATATTTCTTGCAGTTGTCTTCTATGTAAAACGGATCTATGCTATTCCTTACACCTATGTCTTCACTTGTAAAAAGTTTGCCCAAATCACGGAAAGGGCCTTCAGGCTTGTCCGAAACAGCCACTCCAATGCCACAGCTCCATTCTTGGCCCCATACCGATTGTGAATAATATAGCACATATTGCCCATTAATATAATTAATGTCGGGTGCCCATACGTTTCCTGCATTAATTCTTGGCCTTGTCGCATTTGTAAATGCTGTTCCAACAAACTCCCAATCTAATAGGTTTCTTGATTTATAAATTGGTGTGTTTCGTATATCCTCGGTAGCATATAAATAATAATAATTATCGGCTTTGATAACTGTGGGGTCAGGCAGACTTGTTTTGATGATTGGATTTTGGAAATAACTCTTTGGTATGATGAAAGTATCAACAACGACGATATTATTTATTATCGTGTCTCTTATGATTGTATCCCTTATGATTGTATCCCTTATGATTGTATCTTGTATTGTGGTATCCTTATAAATTGTGTCTCTAATTGTGGAGTCTTTATATGTCGTATCATTGTTTGTTATAGTTTTAATAACTGTATCATTTTTGCTTATGTCAAGGTCTTCCAAAATAGTTTCAGAAGAACCACAGCTAAATATTAGTATTAAAGCGTGTAAGATAATTAACATTGGAATAAGTTTGCGCATATTTGCTTTGAATATTCATAAAGAATAGACCGATACAGTTATACCAAATCACCCTATTGAAAATGAAGGAGCATCTTCTTTTTTAAATTAATGCAGAAGTCAATGATTTTTGTCAAGATATGATAATATCGAGCCTTCCATAATAAACCACAGTTTTGACATCTTCTTTCAGAATCTTCCCATATTAATTTTTTAACGAGAATTTTTTTTGACGCTTCGAGTGCTTCATATAATGAATGATGAATCTGATGTATCTGTTTTACGGTGTCCTGCCATTCATAAAACTTGTTGGTAAGACGTTTTGTGTCATTTTTATCAATTCTATATACAACAAGATCTTTCCATGCATAATAAAAAGGCCCCCTTTGGGCAAGGCGAATTGTAAGTTCGTATTCTTGCCAAAATCTGAGACTCTCATTAAACATTCCTATTTGAATGAGCGCAGAGCGTTTCACAAGTATGCAAGATGTATTTGTGCATATAGTATATAATATCTTTTTACTCATGTCACCACTTTTGTAAGGTTCTGGTGACATGTGGATATAAGTTATGTCTTTTCCATTAACTATTTCTTGGGTAAACGGACAATATACTAATTCACATTGTTTTTCTTCCATTACGGCCATTTGCTCCTCGATTTTCATTGGAAGCCAATAATCATCATCATCAAGGAAGGCGATGTATTCACCTTTTGCTGCTAATATGCCGGTATTTCGGGCATGGTTCCCGCCCTTGCTTTCTTCTTTTGGGATATAGATATATTTTAGATTGAATTCCTTGAGCAATTCATCTGCCCTTTCATCAGAAGCATCATCTACAACGATAAGTTCCAGATTATTATATGTTTGACTGAGCACGCTTTTTACAGCGCGTATTAGCAGGTCTTGACGATTATGTGTTGAGATAATGGCACTTACTAATGCTTTCATAATGTTGACGCATATAAATGTAAAATAGATTCTATGCTTCTTTTTTTATATTTAAAAAGGCTCCTTGGTTATGGATAGAAAACAGTTCGTTCTCAATAATTTGTTTATACTCTTTTAGTAGTATACAACAATATTTAATAGGTACAATTGATCTATATTTCTTAACTTTGGAGATGGTGTCCCTAATAATAAAGTATTTAAAATGCTTATTAGGGTTTAAAGGATTGCTCATTTTTACAAGCCATTGTTTATAATCAAAATACATCTGTTGTTTCTTTGAAATAACTCTATCAGCCCTGTCGTGAATTGCATTTGCATTTGGAACGACACCAATCTTAAAATTATAATATTTGGTTCTTTGTATATAATTGTCATCTTCCCCATAATGACGGAAAGTAGGGGAAAAGCCACCAACTTTTTTCAAACAATCTATAGAAATTAACCAATGAGCAGCCATTACAAAGTTTACCTCATATACATCTTTTAGATCGTCAAAATAAAGATCATCTATTGGAAAAACATCATTTAGGGGTCTATACAAAGCAAGATTTCTGAAATTCTTATCGAAGTTTTTTTCATTTCCCTGCAATTGCATGGGACTTAGTATTCCAAAAACAGGGTTTTCCCGTTGAACTTTTACAAGTTTCTCAAAAGTGTCAGGCATTATCCATGCATCTTGATTTAATAGATATACATAGTCATAATGATTGTCAAGAGCGTATTGTAGTCCTATATTGTTCGCCTTTCCAAAACCAAGGTTTGTTTCACTCTGCTTAAAAATAACAGTAGGATAGTTATTCTTGATATAGTCTTGGGTACCATCTGATGATCCGTTATCTACTACAAATACATCATTAGCAATTTTAGATGCTTTTAAACTGTCAAAACATCTTTTAGCCCATTGCATGGCATTATAAGTGACAATAATAACTAATAGTTTCATAAATAATACAAAAGCGTGGAATGATGATATAATATTAAAACAATCAACTACCGTATTTTGAACATTTTGTTAAATGCTTTTACCAAAATAACTAAAAACAAGTAGAAATGAAAAGTTGGAAAAACTTTCTTCATTAGTTCCATAGGTTCTTTATTTTTTTTCCATCGGAATTGATTCCATGCAAATAATACAGTTTTATATTTAAGGTGCAGGAGTTGAAAATGGGTATACTTAGGTATTTTATTATTTAATATAGCAACATGATAGTAGTTACGTATATTTTTACTTGTTGAAACGACTCGGTCCATATTAGTCATTGTTATGCTTGAGGGATTCATTCTATAGCATCCCATAACTTCGTCACAATAATAGAAATCTCCCAAAGAAGCTGCAGATAAAAAACAATTGTAATCCATCGAATATAGGCAATTAGTGTATAAAGGATTATCAAGGACCTCCTTTCTAAAACAAGTGGTAAGAGTTAATATATAATTACCTTTCAACAGTCTTTCAAAAACATCACCATTTTTGGATTCTCGCATGAAATAATTATATTGCTCCCTTTCTATTGGCTCTTCCTTTTCATTTACACACATAAAAGCAGAATGAACCAACATTATTGAAGGATTATTATTTAATATATTAATTTGTTTTTGCAGTTTTAAAGGGTCAGTCCAATAGTCATCACCTTCGCATATAGCAATATATTTTGTTTTATCCTCCCAAGGTTTCAAGTAAGTTTTTTTATTTTTCTTTATGCTATAATGATTATATTTCAGGAAAAAAAAAACAAATGAACAATAGTGATTAGTTTTATGGGTTGCAATGACTTTTACATAATCATCGGTTTCATCTTGTTGCTTTGTTTGTGGGTCAAGTTCGTTGTTAATGAATTCCCATAACACTTCTTGTTCATTATCTGTTGAGGCATCATCAACCACAATGACGACAAAAGGAAATTCTGTTTTTTGCATTATAAAACCGTCTAAACATTGATGGATATATGGTTTGTGGTTATATGTCCAGCAGCGGACTGTTACTATATAATTGATATTCATGTCATTATTAATTTAACTGCAAATATTAATAAGAGTCTAATAATATAAACTCTGAATATTATAATACTGTTATGGTGAGTTATAACTAAAATCTACAAGAACAGTTTAATTCTGATGAAAAAATCTTTTCGGTATCATTTCTACGATAAACGTCAGATTCCAACCACAATGAGATTTCTTGCAAATAATCTTTTGAAGAGTACTGATTGTGAAATGCAAGAGTTTTATTTAGAGATGATGTTTCAACAATTCCTCCAAACCAAGAATATTTCGTACCTAGCTTATACTCGCGTTTTGGTAAACTATCGATAAAACCATAATCCAAAGCAAAGCAGTCAAACAAGTTCATATCTGCATCTAAAATTAGTTGTGAAGGCCCCCAAAAACGTGGATTGGCCTCTATCATATAGAATTTTCCATTGTAATCACGCACTTCCACCATTACCAATCCACGGAATCCGCAATTTAAAAACATTTGTGTATATGCCTCTGTTCTGTTATCATCATGATAATTTGCTGATTCTGCTGCGACAATGGAAAGACCACTATGTTGTTGAGCTAGATTCTTTTGAGAATAGACGCTATAAGTTCCATCCTTGGCAAAATAGTATAGCAGATAAAATGCTTTGCCTCCTATAAACTCTTGGCAATAGTAATAGTTTAAATCAACATTACCCAGTTTGTCAAGATCATCTTCATTTATTATCAATATAGGCTTTTCAGCTACATTTACTCCACCACCAAAGAAATAATTTCTTGGTTTGATAACAAATGGGAGATTATCTTTCGAAACCTCAGAAAACTCAACTGGCGTTGCGATATGGTTTGCCATACAAAGTTTCTCGAATTCTGCTTTATCAGAAATAGTGTCATATAGATTGCTTTCACAAAGAGGAATTACATACCCAATATTTTCTAACTCTTTCCTGTTTGAAAGATAGAATCTATTTAAATACTCCGTTGTCGGCATTAATACCAACCGATAATCTCCTTTCACTGTAAGCTCTTTATATATCTCCTTAAAGAATGTTACAGTCAACGTTGCATCCTCTCTTATCTTAAATACGTTTTTTTGATATTCAGATAGCAGAATAGGATCTGATTGTTCCTTCGCTACAATATAAAACGGAACTTCAGCATTCTTACAGAAACGGCAAAATGCTACAATTGCTCGGTGATTCCAACCAGAGAATATAACAGGAATACTTCTCATATGTTTTAGATTCTAATTAATTGTTACTCTAAGAATAAAAAACTATAATGGGCAACCATCTTTTTTCGGAAAGAAAAGAATATTTAGTAAATATAATAAGTTATTCTTATCCGCCATAGTAAAAACAGTTGTCATATTTGTATTCCGATAGTTAACGTCATCTGTAACATCATCTATTATCATACCATTTTCTTTGGCAAAGGTATCTGTATATAAAGAGTCACCCTCATCTTCCATAAGGAAATCACATGTGCCATTAGAACGGACAAAATGATCAATACTAATTTTCCCTTTAAGTGACCTCCTTTTGCACACAAACATTTCACCAACAAGTTTATCTATATCAACTTCACTCGAAGTAAGATATTCAACCATTTTTGTTGAATCGCTATTGGAACTTCTTTTCTTAGTTACCCTTACCCATTTACTTGTCAAAGAGAGCAAATCAATAATCAATTTCGTTTTCCTTTCTTTCTCTTTCTTATCATACCATTGGTATATTATAAACTCCCTATCCCACAAATTATCTTTGGCAAATGCGGTAACTCGGTATTTGCGCTCAGATTCCGTCACATTTACTACTTTGCCCATCTTTCGAAAAGCTGATTATTTAACAATTTACTAATATCCTCATTATTGATACTTCGGTCATCGTGTATAACAGTACAGATAAAATCAGCATTAGAGCCAAACTTTCCCGTTTCCCAAGGGTTAAATTTATTATAAACCACTTTAAAGTCAGAATTTACTTTCTGCTTTAACAATGATTCTAATTCATCTTTGTTCATAACAAACGGCTTACCCGTTTCATTGTAGACATAATCCATTACCAATTGAGGATTCGAAATGTGGGCATTTCCTATTGGAATGTCCAAAATCAAATCAATGTATTTGTTAATGATATCCCATTCAAAAAGTTTTTCAATATACCTCTTAAAGTAGATTCCTCCACCAACAGATATATCCATTTCAATCATATCAATATGTTCTGCACTAACAAGAATATCATACTTGATAATAGCATTAGAGATATTCATATCTTTAATCATGCATTCACAATAATCTCTTATTCTGCCTAAGTCGTCAGTGCAACACTCCAAGCGGCCCAAAAAGGATGTGTCTCGGAAAGAATGCCTTTTAACGGGTGCTAGCAGCTTAATATCGCCACTTTGTGCTATTAAAAGCATTCTGTATTCAACTCCTTTACGAAATACTTGTATGATATAGTCATCCGGTATTGCACCTTTTGAAAGCCTGTTTGCAAGCTCCTCTCTGTCAATAAATTCAACACCTACACTACCACGGCCTACAGCAGGTTTTACCACAAACTCATCAATGTTTTCCGGCACAGATTTCATGTCAGAAACTGTCCATGATTTAATTGAAGTTAGATGATATTTCTCATACAAATCAGCTTGTGAGAACTTATCCATACCCACCATTAGGTCATTCGGTATCTTTGTGGGCATATCGTATTTTTTATTTATTTTTTGTAAGGTTAGAATTGCACCGCCCCCTGCAAAGGAGCCTGCTGCATCAAAATGGATGTTGTTTTCTGTAATCCATTTATCCACATCCTCAAAGGAATGAGTATCGACCTCTGCAAATAAGTCACTCTTAGAAATCACATACGCAGAATTCTTTCCCTTACCTATAGAGATTAATTTATAATTTCTCTCTTTGATAGCATCGGCAAACTCCTCCTGAGGATAGCCTGCACCAATTGACAAAATTGTTATGTCTTTTTTCATTTTTATAGAAATATTATGGTAACGATTTAATCTTATACTTACACTTCTTATTGAGTTGTAAGCGTACTTCCTAAGAAGAGCTCTTTTCGTTAAAATTGCAGCAGGAATAGAATCCTATTATCAGTTGATATGATGTAATGAATTTTGATGTTCAATTTTTCTTAATTGTTCCAAATGATAGAAAAGAAATCCCCCAACTTTGGACAAAATATCATCAACGATAGCATTAACTTTAACCTTTAACCCTTAACCTAACAACTTTAACCATAAGGCTATTTCAAATCGCGCCAGTCTTCTTCGCTAATATCGATTTCGTTAATGCTGTCGTTATTGCCCAGTACGATGTCAAACCGCTTGAACAGAGAGAAAGCCTCTTCGTAGCTAATATCATCTACCGGACATAAGTACACATACTTATGTTTTTCTTTGTCAAGGCAAATAAACCGGATGCTGACAGTGTTAGAAGTCTGTCCCGCAATATACAACCGACACCCGACGCAGAAATAACGCTCCGTATCGTAGTTCTCAAAATGGTCCGTCAGATATTTCTCCAGAGAATTCAGTGAGAAATCAGTAATGTCAGCCGCTGCAGTTCCAGTCAGGTCATTGTATTGTACTTTTGCTATCATGCTGCCACCTTTAAAAGATTCTTACCTACAATCTCCTCGCGCCTCCTTATTTCTGCGTATAGCTCAGTTCCCATGAAGTCACCATCTGAGAACATGCTCTCCAGATATGGGCGAATGTCTATCTTGTATGACAATGCTTTTTTCAACCGAATATTCAGCCACTTCTCAATAGCTTTAAGCCAATCGGGAGGATATCGCTTGGTTGATAAAGTCGGAATCCACCTGTTGTGAATACTTCACATAGTTGGCATACTCATTATTCAGCATAGTACGGAAATCAGATGCTAGGTGGTCTATCAGGTACCACTTCGAATCCCTGTACTCTAAATTGGGAACCGTATTCTTAGGACGAAGATAACGGCACTCCACAGTCCGCTCCGCCTCAATATAAGAAGCTTTGAATGCGTCAAGCCTCATCATCATCTGCTCTGCATTCTTACCGGTAAACTGCGTAATGGCATCCAGCAATCCCTCATCCTTCATCATCTGGTAGAACTCTTTCGACTCATAATCCTCCTTCAGCCTGTTGTTGATGCTAATATGCGAGAAGCGGTAGTTTGTTTCCATCACACGGGCTATGGTTGCAGCATCCATGCTGAATGAGCCTATAACCTTGCCGTCCGCTTCCTTCATGTTAAAAAGCAACCTTCTGCCACTCCTGACAGGCACGTCTGCTGAAACCGCTTCATCTACTCTGCTGGAGGACAATGACAACACAGATCCATCCTCGAACCCAAAGTCAATGGATGCAAAGGGAATTGTGTAGAAATAATACAGGTCTTTGTTGGCAAGCGAGCTGATCATATTCAGTATCGTCGTCTTGCCATAACCATTGATTCCTGTCAGGATAAGGAATCTGTCCTGACTGTCAAAATGTAGGTTGTATGTAAATGTATTGAAGAGTGCCTCAATTTTCAATGTTATCAGTTTCATCTTCAAATATTGTATTTTCGTTTTATTAGTTCGTAAAGATCATCATTCACTCGGAACTGCACTTTCTTTTCTTCATTCGTGCGTTCGTTCGCAACCACAGCAGAGAAGTAATATGGGAAATCGTCAGCCTTTGACAGGTTATTCTGCCACTGCATTGGCCTAAGGTTGATTCCATCGTCTTTTCCTCCCAGCAATCGTGGCAGCACATGGTCTATATCCCAACCATACTGACTTTTATGGTTTCCATATTCTGACCGTTGAATCCAAGCGCCACATGCATCTTTGCGGAAGTGATCCTTGTCAAATCCCTCCACAATGCGAGCCTTGCTCCATATTGTCTGTATCATGATATCCGTAAATGTCATATTGTTGAACTATATCAGATTTCAGCAAATACTTTAACAATCCACACTTCCTGGAATGGATTCACATAAAGTGAGGTTTCCCTTAAGGATATTCGTCAAGTGTGGGGATTTTTCCAATCTGCCGATGCTTATCCAGTATCTTCTCTGCTATTTTGAGCATAAGCGGGCCTATAAACTAATTGTCTTTCACGTTTCCCCTGCTTTCTGCTTAGGCTTCGGCGGTGAGCAGAACCTTATCCATTGCAATATCCTCTTCAAGGTTATACTTCGGTAATTGCTATTGAATCCGCTCGTTACATATTCTTCGGCCATTTTTCTCTACAAATATCAACTTTGAATTATTATTTTGAATAATAGTCGTTAAAGGGGGCTCTTCTATTGTCTTTATCGTTCTTTGAATAGTTTTATTTTTTCATTTTATCAATATTTTTTTAATAAGTTGATGATTTCGGTCTTTTATTTTTCTTGCCGGGATACCAGCATAGATGCTCCAAGATTCTGTATTGCCTTTAACAAGACTCATTGCCCCCACGACAGCTCCCTCCGATATTGTTACTTTTGGAAAAACAATGCATCCAGCACCAATTTGTGAATATTTGCATAGTTTTACTAATCCACCTGTGACATGTGTTGTTCCGTCAGGATGGATAGGACCGATAAGATAATCCCCACCAAAATCATCCATGGCACTATATATAATAGTTTTAGATGAAAATCCTGAAAAATCTTCAAGAATAATACCTAATTGACCATATAAAGCGACATAGGAAGAAATGTGTATATTAGAGTTTATTGTTATATGGCCAGAAAGAATACAAAAGTCATCTATGCGCACATTATTGCCTATGGATATGTGTTGAGCATCGTAAATCTTGGAGTTTTTGCTTATAAGCACATTGTACCCATAAGATTTTAAACCTAATGATTTCAGTTCATCTTCAGTATAGAATGATGTCATACACAATTAAAAATTATAAGAATTTTGAAAAAACATCATCAAAAGTTTCTTTACGCATAATCATTTCTGTTGTACCATCATGATGCAGTGCATACATTGCGCATTGGGGGTATATGAATTGTGGTTTATACACAATTGAGTAACCGCCCACATTCCTGAATTCTATAATGTCACCTACAGAAAGATTGCCTTCATATGAAGGAAACATGACATCTTGTTCGAGACAAGTATATCCCATGATGTCAATTTTATCATAATACTTTCCTTCTGAGTTGTGATGTACAATGACGGGTATTCTTGCTTGTGAATATATTTCGCCAATGTTATGGAAACTACCATTTGTTGTTGCCAATTTACGCTCTCTTACTTCTTTGAAATTGTCGACTATCGCAAAGAATCTAATATATCTGGTAATAAGAGCTCTTCCTGGTTCCGTAAACACAATTGGTCTTTGTCTTTCAGGATAATGGTTTATAAACGGTGCGAATAGAGCTTCTGCAAATTCTTGATAGGTTGGCTTGAAATTCTCAAAATCATCAGCATATTGGCTATACTCACCTGGAACCATACCGCTACCAAGACTAATATACTCGGGAATTCCTTCGACATATTTGTCGGCAGCAGCTATCATAATCTCAGAACGCCGTTTCCATGCCTCAGGATTGCGAGGTGCCTTGATATGACAATGCATTCCTACCACATGGAGGTTGTCAAGCCTATTGATAAGCTCTACACTTCTAAGCATATCTTTACTGTCCTCAACCATTCCAAATCTTGATATAAAGCCAGCTCCTAAGTCAAGATTCAATCGAAGTCCTATTTTAAACACTTTTTCAGGATGAGACTCTGCCAATCTGCAAATTCTCTCACATTCATTATAATTGTCTGCATTTGCTATTCCTCCTGCAAGTAAATGATCTTCGAGTAAAGCGCCCTTAAATGGTCCGTTATAAATAATTTTCCTATTTTCATAACCAAGATTTTTGGCTAAGGAATATTCCATATCAGAGACGACCTCTGCATATCCGCCATTTTCTTTTACCAATTTACAGATATAAGGAGTATAGTTCGTCTTGAAAGAATAGGCTACACGATAATTTGAATAAACAGACTGAAACGTAGAAGTTAGTCTGTTCATATTGTCCAAGAACAACTTTTCATCAAAAAGATAAAAAGGTACGCTATGTGTCTTGGCGAATTCTTTAACATCAAATTCCATAATTGAAACATTATTTATGATTAAAACAATCCTGATATCTTCTCAATTATTTCTGCAGAAGGAAGATCTGGCGAAAGAATCAAATCCGGTTCTTTTAATACGTATCCACGAGCCATCGAAGCAAGAAGGCCACCGCCCGTACAATTAAGCATGATAAATTCATCTTTTTTCACTGCACCCTCGTTGACAGCTTTGGCAAGAGCTGTAACGGCCACACATGGTGCAGGCAGCAGGTCATAACCTTCTTTGTTACGGAACTGCAACAACCAGTAAATAATATCATTATTTGATGCCAGATAAAAATCACCTCCGCTAGCCTTCAAAACATCATAAAGACCTCCGGCGATGCTATATGGCGGCTTACGATTTGAAAGAACTGTTGCTATCACACGCTCTGCATAATTGCGCCCCACATCAGGATCCAAATCAACCAATGCTCGTGTACCCGCTTTCCAAGAATCATACATAAGTGTAAATGGTTCATTTTGGGCTACATAGACACGCATCTTATTCTCACCAAAACGACCATCTTTCGCAAGTCTCTCTGCATTTTCCCAAGCAGCAATAGCACCTGTTCCTGATCCTACAGCTTGGAAATAGGCATCGGGAATACGCCCCATCTTCTCAACACAGCTAAGTACCGTTGTACCCATACCATCTCGACGCGCCACATTCTTTGCACCACCTTCTAGCAGGAATCTTGGGTCAGATGCTAACTTTTCACCAAGGCTAATAGCATCATAGTAATCACAGCCATGTGGAACCGCTATCAATTTTACACAACGATGTAAAGGTTTGTGAAACCAGAGATCCTCCAGATTGTCTTGGGGCACACAAATCACCACAGGAATTTTATTATCCGAACACACATGTGCAAAAGCCCTTGCAGTATTTCCCGCAGATTGGACAACTAATATGCGCTTCTCTTTCGGATCCATTCGGGCAAGAACAGAATACGCCTCTGTTTCTTTGAAAGAGCATGTTGTCATTCTTGCACCAATTTGAGGATTCCAGCCAGAAAAGGTAATGTATAGATTCTCAAGACCCAAAAAATCAGCCAGTTTCTTAGATTTATATGTAACAGGAGCACAAGAATTTCGTAATGTTCTTCTGATAGGCATCCAGTTCGCATAACGATAGATGCCGTCTATATCTTCACGAGGCTCAAAATGTTCATTTTCATAAATAGCTCGTACTAATGATGGTTCTCCACCTTCAGGATCCGCCAATGTCCAACCTTTATCATTAAATTCACGTCCGTTTTTTACGTTCAAAAGATGGTACTTTGTTTCTTCAAATCTAGCCATATAATTAAATCTTAATTAATGAATCTACTATTTCGGCAACATCCCAAACAGGTCTGTCGGCATATCTGGCAAGGGTTGTTTGGCATAGAGGACAAGCTGTTGCAATAGCATCAGCATTGCTTGAGTACAAATTTTTAAGAGATGCCCGGGTAATTATCTCACGTTTTGAAAATCCCAAAGTCAAAGATCCAAGAGATCCTCCGCAGCAAATGCTTTCCCCTCTGTTCTTTTCTGCCTCAGCAATTCCTGCTATTTTACCAAGCAGGAGCCTTGGCTCCTCATATATACCACATCCTCTACCAAGTTCACAAGGGTCGTGATAAACATAACAAATATCACTTCTATCAAGTTTTATTTTCTCGGAGGATAATAATTCTTCGATATACTGTATATAATGAATAACCCTAACACCAGGTATGTTGTATTTTTCCATAAACATCCTATAGCAGATGGCACAACTAACAACAAGTGTCTTAGCTCCATGAGAAAGGATGGCCTCTTCGTTTTTTTGGACAATACGATTCGCCTCTTTAACACGACCTGTCATATACATCGGTCTGCCACAACACATACCGCCTTCTCGATCTATCCAATTATAGTCAACATTAGCTTTTTGGAATATTGATTCCATGCTTCTGCCTATAGAAGGAACAAGTTTGCTCATACATCCACTATAATACAAAACACTTCCTCCCGGGTTAATTAGAGACTGGGCATTGACATTAGAATAATCCGGGGAAATATTATATTCTCTTTCAGATCTGACATGAACACGAAGTTCCGCACCATCAACACCCACCTGACAGACAGTATTACATTTTCCGCATAGAAGACATTTGTCGCTTATTTCTGCAATTCTCTGTTCGTTCCCACACCTTAATTGTCGGGTCAAATAAACTGTAGCGTCCTTGATATTCGCCTTATCAGCACTCATAGGACAAGCATCAATACATACTCCACAATTCGGGCATGAAAGCACTTGAACTTTTGCAAATCCCCGACGGGCATTTGACAGTTTAATACCGGCATTTCTGAGTGGGATTAAAAACATCTCGGCCGGAATATGCATATATCTCGAAAAAGGCAGTACAAAGAAAAAAACAGCCAACGCTATTGAATAAGCCCACCAAAAGAAGATGGCATTAGGATCATTTCCGAAAAGCTGTCGGATAATCCAGTTAGCGGGAAGTATCAAAAAAGAACCTCCACTAAGATGGGCAGTAAAGCTTTCGGCCAATAATCTCAAAGGGAATATAGACCATAAGGCATACATTCCTATACGGTTTATAAAAGAAGGCTGCGCTGTTCTGCGCATGCCAAACACTAGCGAATGTACCCTCTTAAACATAGCAAGGGCAATGCCGCTAAGAACAACCAGCAAGAAAAAGTCTAGTAAGAAAAACATCACAGAGTGAATCTGCGAAGTACCTGTCTCGGCGACAAAATAATTAAAGAAAATCGGATAATATAGATAGTGTAACCTTTGAGGGAAGAAAAGAAGCACTTCAATATGCCCCAAGACAATTAGCATGAACCATCCGAATGCTATACTAGAATGCATATAGCCGAGCAAACGATTTCGTTTCCATAATCTAACGTGCAATAGACAATCCAAAAATATGTCGCGAATGTCCTTGTAGATGATCTTGGGGTTCACTAAGGAAAGAACAAGTCTTTTCCTTTCACTCATGGAAAGTTGATAGAATATCCTAAAAACTCCCAGAATGCAATAACCCAGGACAAATGTCAAACCTATCAGGAATGGCAGTACGAACCAGTCAAAACCTGAAGGAAAAAGATCAACCATAGTTTTTGCAAATCTCAAGAATCAAACGTCGAGTATTGATACCTCGTGGGCAAACCATAATACATTTACCGCACAACTGGCAATTTCCAAGCATGCTTTTAACATCCTCACCACGTTGCAGCCGTAGTATCACCTGCCTTAAACTCATGCCACCAAAAGATGCAGCTGTACAAGTTGCAGAACAAGAACCACAATTGATACAGATGCGCGCATCGGATTCAGCCGAACACAATTGCTCATAGAAAGAAGTGTCGGCCTGATCAAGATCGATTGTAGAGCTTTTACTTAACTTAAAGCCAAAATCTACCATAATCCCTGTAAATAACGGTGAATGCCAAAGGCTGCCGAATCGGCTTCAGCTAGAGTCTCGGGTATGGTCTTTGGTCCTGTACAACTGCCCGCATAAAAGATGCCGGAACGATTGGAAGACGTGATATCTGTAATATTATTCCTACTCTTCAGAAATCCATCACTATCAATGCTGATACTAACCATCCTTGCAATATCGGTTGCTTGAGGATTGCAGAGTATACCAGACATCAGGACTAACATGTCCAATCTTACCTTCAAAGGCTTTCCCAAAAGCGTATCCTCAGCCTTCAATTGAAGTCTACCATCAATGGTTTCTCCCACCTCTGACACCCTACCACGTATGAACTGCACCTGATAGTCCTTTTGGGCATTGATATAGAAATCTTCATACTTCTTTCCAAAAAGACGTAAGTCCATATAAAAGCAGTAGATTTGAGCATCAGGGAACTTCTGTTTCATCTCTATTGCCTGTTTAATGGCAGTAATGCAGCAAACCTTTGAACATTGGCTATTACCGGCCTTCAAATCGCGCGACCCAACGCAATGCACAAAACCAATGGCCTTCGGATTATCTGGGACCCGATTGTCATAATTTCCATTAAACCATGCTTCTAAATCAGAATTTGTTATCACATGATTATAAATCCCGTATCCGTATTCTTCTTTCCTTGTCGCATCAAAAAGATTGAAACCAGTTGTTAATAGAATAGCCTTACATGTAATGCTGACACCATTGGAGAGCATCGTCACATAACCATCACTAAGTCGGTTTATTGACTTTACCCTAGTTTCAAGAAAGATGTTCGCATCCGATATCTTATCTCCAAGATTCCGTATAAGATCTTGGGCAGAAGCCATGTCAGGAAAGAGATTGTTCCATTGAGCAACATGTCCGCCTAAATGGTCTTTTTTCTCTACGATAATGGGATTATACTGCAGAAGAAGTAACTGCTTTGCAGCCTCCATACCAGCAATTCCACCACCAATAATCACTACATTCTCTTTCATCTCAGCAACATTTTATCGAATCTGGCATCTCGGGTTTCAACAAGTCTTCTTTATTAATCCCGACATACTTAGCTTTTGGGTCATATTCTATACCTATTTTATCCAAAAGGGGTTCCACCGCAACCTGATGCAACTGCAAGCCTAGGTCCCAAGGGTCGTACCCTAACACAATACCAGCCAGCTCTTCATAGGTTAAGACCGGAATACCATAGCCATTCCGACCATACGTCTTACCTGTTTGCTCTGCAATCACATATTGCCAGCGATCCAAAAAATAAGGACAACCTGGACAATTTGTGATGATGGCATCGACATGATAGGGTTCAATTGACTCAAATTTTTTATATGTATTAGATATGCTATAGCCACGGTTGGCCTTAGCATGATATTGTCTGAATCCATAGCCGCAGCAATGTCTTCGCTCTGGATAGTCTATAACTTGGCCACCCCAGGCCTCAATCATTCCACAGAGGACGTAGGGATATTCGGCACCTCCAACACTTTTACTAGGGAACATTTTGGCATAATGACAGCCAATATGTTCCGCAATGCGCAGTGGGTTGCCTGTTTCTTTATCAATGAGACGGAACTTTGCATGCTCAGCTATCTCATTACGCCAATGATAAATCAAATCACTCGAATGAGCGAGATATTTAGGCTTTTTGAATTCTCTTTTGCATGACTTCCAAAGATGTTCTCGAATACGTGCCTCCAACTCTGGGAACTCCCTCCATGTTTCCAATGTTTCAGCATAGTTACCAAAAGATGTGATACAACTTGGAGCATAGTTCTCGTATCCTGTCTCTGTCATCAATGAGAACTGACGAGCAATAATGGTCATAACAGTCTCCTGAGGAATTACGTCATTATGATAGGCAATTCCACCACAAGTTGTGTGATAAGGAGTCTCAAATACATCTTTATGAAGAACATTCTGGGTTATTTCAGTAAACATTCGTTCACTGGCAGGAAAGAAATTCTGTCTAATGCAACTGCGTACATAATACCAGTGATCATTAGGTATTTCTTTCTGATAATCAGCCCATATTTTTTGCTTGCCTTCGTAAATCATTCGTTGAAATGCTTATCTGAACAATATTCAAATGCCATCGTTTCATACTTATCCAAAGGAATATCCATCTCTGAGGCTTTTTTCCTAGAGAAATCCTCAACCAATAGGATACGGTCTGTAGCCCCCGTTTCATCGAAGATAGCTTGGAGTTCGTCTAAAGACTCCTGCGGTATAGCACGAAGTACTCCAGGACCTTCCCCTTTGTAATTGGCCCCAAGGCGCTCCATACTCTTTTCCAAATGCTCTAAATGCCACTTGAAAACGGGGCCAGACTCTTTATGGTCATCCCATTTAAAAGTTTCAGGATGGACACAATAGCCGTATTTTAAAATGTTATGGTAAAAAACACGGGAAAGAGGTAATATCTGACGCCCTTTTTCTGACTCTACAAAATAGCCCAACCTGATACTTAAATCCCTTAATGCCATGATAACAAGGCCTGGCCCATTCTTTCTGGGACAACGCGTGACACAACTCATGCATTCGCCACAATACCAGATAGTATCTGACTTTAACAAATCCTTAATATGAGCATCGTCCCTTGTCTGAACTATATCTACGATCTTTCTTGGATCGTAGCGATAGAATTCTGCTGCTGGGCATACAGCCGTACACGTACCACAATTGATACAAGTGTGATACCCTTCTTTAAAGCGATAATCTTTTTCTAATTCCTCAAACAACATGGCTTTATTGTTCAAGTTCTGCTAATGAGTATTGCCACCAATATTTTTTTTCTGGTTTCCAGCCTATAAGATTCTCAAAATCTTCTTTCATTCCTTTATCATAACACATTTGCCACATTGCGTCACCATAGAAATTACCCTCCATGATAACCCATCCTTTAGGTGTTAAAACAAAGTCCCAGCCAACATAATTAATTGTTGAATCCATTTTCGATGCCACCTCTTTTGCTATTTGAATGAGCTCTTTCCACCGTGGAATTTGGAAGCCTTTAATTTTACAGTTAGTGTCTGGATGGAACTGAATTTTTTTCCCTGACTCCAAAAACCCGTCTGTTTCTACTATTCCTGTTTCTGCATTAATACAAGCATCAAAACCTCCCAAAATAGCACTCACGACAAATTCCCCACCAGAACCAACCTTAATCCACGGATAGTAGATATGAATTTTGCCATTAACACGAATAGTTGTTAATCGTATCCCATTCACTGAAGATCTATTCATGGAATTTATTGATTCGTCTTGTTGAATGATTTCTTCAAGGACGGCCCCCCTTGCATTTGACCATTTGTAATCTTGAGACTTATCGAATTCATCACTTACACCCAAAATGTATTTAAAAAGGCTATATTTATCTGGGTACTCATTTGCATCTATTTTATGGACTCCCAAACCATTACTCAAATCAATAGGTTTTACAACGAATACAGGAAACCTCTTTATAAAATTTTCAAATATTGGATAATCTGTATCATTGATGACCTTTATAACTTCTCGACCATAATAATCTTTTAGAAGTAAATAAGCTTCATACTTGTCTTCCAATATGTGCATCGAACTCCTTTTATTTAATCGAGAATAGTAAAGGAATTTTGAAGCATGGGATAGATATTTGGATTTTTCTTCGTGAGTCTTATCAAGCAGATGATAACAAAATTCTTGTTCTGCAGCAAACCCATACATCATATAATCATAATAATAACGGTAAAAGAAATCATCTAATTCTTTTTCTGTAGAATTAGGCATAAATCTTTTAATTGTATGCTTTACCTCCTCAACTTGATTCTTTGTGAAAAGGCGACGTTTACGAAATAGATTTTTCCCTATCTCTGCCATTTCTATAGGGTCATTTGTGGTTTTTATTTCAAACATATTTGTAAAAAAAATTAATGAAACACTAAATTATTAAAAGTATAACTTATCTCCAAACTACAAATCCACCAAAAACTTTTGAGTATATGACCAACTGTTTTATTAGGTTTAAAAATATACAAATAAATTATATTGACATTAGATATAAGAATGTATTAGTAATTTATCAGTCATGTATATGCTATTGACAAATTAAATCTCTACTATTTCGCTTATTTTACAATCTACAAAAGGAACAATTGCCGTAGCCCACGCCATACCCACACCAAAAGCACTGAGCATTAGCTTTTTCTTTCCTTGCATCTTGTTTTTTAGTTCGCTGACGATAGTAAGGGGAACAGAAACAGAAGAGGTGTTGCCATATTTTTGTATAGTCCATGGAATACGCTCTTTATCTAGTTTCATTTTCTTTGCAATATAGTTGTTTATAAACGAATTTGCTTGATGAAATACATAGTAGTCCATAGATTGAATATCCTCTCCAGATGCTGTTATCAGTCTCTTGATATCTTTTGGTACTTCAATAATTACGAAGTTAAACACATCAGCTCCGTTCATATGTCCATGCTCGTCTGAACGGATGTTACCATATTCATCA
>JAEEGF012384051.1_pt1 | contig 29477 bp, 17 predicted proteins | sample 9134171 | NCBI WGS metagenome assembly JAEEGF01 (sample SAMN16246542, study PRJNA631951) | gut metagenome | biome: gut microbiome; feature: rumen; material: AP-attached | host: Bos | place: Iran: Karaj | collected 2018-10 | reverse complement strand
GGTTGCGAGGCACTGAGGCGGATGGGCTGCTCGCTGAGGATATCCTCAGCCAGACAGATATCAACGATTTCCTGTCCCACGACATATCTCTGGCTATTCGGTGCCTGATGGAATGCCTGCAGCAGCGAGTCCACGGTCTGCAGGTCGTCGGCGGCAGCGGGTAGGCATGCAATCAGCAGGAGAAGGATGGCAGTCAGTTTATGTTTCATCATTTCCCAAGTTCTAATTTGGCTCATGATTCGTCATCATCCAGATATTCCACATCCTCCAGCTCATCCTCGTCGACATATTCGATGTCGTCGTCGGCAGCCTCGTCGATGAGTTCCTGCGCGATGCGGTCGAGGTCCTTGTCACGATGCACAAGACTGTCGTCGGCCTGGATGGTCTTCAGCTTATTACTCTCAGAGTTGAGCTCGCGCCAGAGGATGTCCTTCAACTCGTCGAGATGATAGCCCGTGACAGCCGAGATGAAGACTACGGGCACGGCCTCGTCAACGGCCATCTCCTCCTTCAGCATCGCAATAAGCTCCTCATCAAGCAGGTCACACTTCGTCACAGCTAACACACGCTGTTTCTGCAGCAGCTCAGGGTTGAACTTACGCAGCTCCTCGAGCAGGATCTCGTACTCACGACGGATGTTATCAGTATCGCCAGGCACCATGAAGAGCAGCAGCGAGTTGCGCTCGATATGGCGCAGGAAGCGCAGGCCAAGTCCCCTGCCTTCAGCAGCTCCTTCGATGATGCCAGGTATGTCGGCCATGACAAACGACTTCTGGTCGCGGCAGGCCACGATGCCCAGCGATGGTTCCATCGTGGTGAAGGGATAGTTGGCTATCTTCGGACGGGCATTGCTCAGGGCGCTGACCAGCGTCGACTTGCCGGCATTGGGCAGTCCCACCAGTCCCACATCGGCCAGCAGCTTCAGCTCCATGATGATGGTCATCTCCTGCAGGGGCTCACCAGGCTGCGCATAGCGGGGAGCCTGGTTGGTGGCCGAACGGAACTGGAAGTTACCCAGTCCGCCGCGTCCTCCCTTCAGCAGCACAATCTCCTGGCCGTCGTAGGTCACGTCGCAGACATACTTGCCCGTGTCGGCATTATAGACGACAGTGCCGCAGGGCACGTCTATGTAGACGTCCTTGCCGTCAGTGCCGTGACACTTGTCCTTGCCGCCATTGCCTCCATGCTCAGCAAAGATATGGCGCTGATAGCGCAGGTGCAGCAGCGTCCAGTAGTTGTGGTTGCCTCGGAGTATGATGCTGCCGCCCTTGCCGCCGTCACCGCCGTCAGGGCCGCCGTTGGGATTATACTTCACATGGCGCAGGTGCATCGACCCACGTCCACCCTTGCCCGACCGGCAGAGAATCTTTACGTAGTCAACAAAGTTTGATTCCATAAAGCCCACCCAAGCCCTCCCTAAGGGAGGGATGTTTAATTACATTATTTGATTAGTGCTTTTATTAGTCTTGACATAACCATCTCCAAGTCGTTTAAGACTTGTGCATTGGTGAATCTGATAACCCGATACCCTGCTTTTTCCAGATACTTTGTTCGCTCTGCGTCTAACAATTGTTGTTCATGCGACAGATGGTATTCGCCGTCTACTTCTATGACAAGTCGGTTTTTCAGCGAGACGAAATCGGCGATATATGTACCAATAACATGCTGCCTCCTGAAGTGAACACCAAGCTTAGTGCCTCGTAACTCTTGCCACAGCACCTCCTCGGCTTGCGTCATTGGTCTGCGATTCTTCACTGCATTGTTTTCAACAGCACAGTAAGAATACGCATTGGCAGTGGCCCACCGCCTCTTCTCCTCATCCATCGGACAAAGCTATCTGAACATCCCTCCCTTTGGGAGGGCTTGGGTGGGCTTTTTTATAGCTGATCCACCACCTTACAGATGTCAGCGAAGATACGGTCGAGCTCGCCGAGACCGTCGATATGATGGTGCAGCCCTTCCTTGCGGTACCACTCGATGAGAGGCTGTGTCTGCGAGTGATAGACCACGAGACGCTTGCGGATGGTCTCCTCGTTGTCATCGGCACGTCCGCTCTGCTGTCCGCGCAGGATGAGACGCTTCATCAGCTCGTCCTCGGGCACGTCAAGCTCGATCATCGCAGCCACCTTGTCGCCACGCTCGGCCAGCATCACCTTCAGGGCCTCTGCCTGTGGGATGGTACGGGGGAAGCCGTCGAAGATCACGCCCTTATGTGCGCGTCCGAACGAGTCATAAACCGAGGCGAGGATGCTCACCATCAGCTCGTCGGGGATGAGCTGTCCCTGGTCGATGTAACCCTGAGCCGTCTTTCCCAGCTCACTGCCTTTCTTAATCTCTGCACGCAGGACGTCGCCAGTGCTGATATGCTCCAGTCCGTAGTGCTCGATGAGCTTGTCGCTCTGCGTTCCCTTGCCTGAGCCGGGAGCACCGAATATCACAATGTTCTTCATCTTGATATATTGTTCTTCTTGGGTTTGTTCTACTTGATATTCCTTCCCTTTGTACCACACATCGGGAATCAGATCGCCCGGCTGAGCCTTTGCGCTGTCGCTGGGCAGGTGGGGAAGCTTTACTATTCGCATACGGTATAGATGTCTTTTAGTCCTCGTCCGCCCTGATCATAATCCAGGCCATAGCCTACGATGAAATCATTTGGAATTTTCAAAGCGCAGTAGCGCACGTCGAGTTCCACCTGCAACTTGTCGGGCTTCATCAGCAGGGCACAGACACTGACGCTGGCGGGGTTGCGGGTGCCCAGCGTCTCAATCATCCGCTTCATCGTCTGGCCAGTATCCACGATGTCCTCCACGATGATGATGTGGCGGTCCGTCAGGTCCTCGTTGATGCCCAGCACCTCCTTGATAGTGCCCGTGGAGGTAGTGCCCTGATACGAGGCCAGCTTCACAAACGAGATTTCACACGGGATGGTCAGTTCACGGATCAGGTCGGCTGCAAACACAAAGGCGCCGTTGAGCACACCCAGCAGCAGCGGGTTCTTCCCAGCCATGTCTTTGCTGATCTCTTCGGCCACAGCCTTCACTCTTTTCTTGATTTCGGCCTCCGGTATGGAGATCCGGAAAGCCTTGTCTTTCACCTGTACTCTATCCATAGTCTTAGTATTTGGGTGCAAAGATACGAATAAGTGAGCGAAAATGCAAATTTATTTGCACTTTTCTGAACGAAAGTATCTTCGAGACTATTTTAAGACAGCAAACAGATGGTGCATCGCCTAGACAATGAGATAATTTCGCGACACCTAACACTGATTATTCATAATTGCCTTATTTTAAGCATTTTAACTCTAGAAACAATCATTTGACACCTAACTTAAACCTAACTAAGACCTAACATAGACCTAACATCAGACCTAACATCGCCCACATGAGCAGATTCTCCGACAACGTTAGGTGTTGTGTTACCTCTTAGTTAGGTCTTAGTTAGGTCTTAGTTACCTCTTGAAGCCTCATTGTCATACACAAGATATTGGTACACAGATGCTTACGCAAAAAGAATGTTAGGTCTCACGACAAAAGCACTCATCTTTCAAATTGTTCGTTACCGATGGAGCACCACGCCGAAAGCGACGGGCGTATTATTCCCATGCTGGGAATGACTTGCTCCCATCATGGGAACAATGGCAAAGCAGCATACTTTGAACTCGATTGCTCGTTACTCTGGGCAGACACTTTTCATCTCTTCGTCATCTTTTCCTCCCATTTATTTGGTACATTGCCAAAATATTACTACTTTTGCAGACCGAAAACCAATTAATACTATGCAAAAAGAGAGCAACACAATGCTCGATTAAAACTATGGAACTACCATTTGCAGAAGCGTGGAAGATCAAGATGGTCGAGCCACTCCGTAAGAGTAGCCGCGCAGAGAGAGAACAATGGCTTCGCGAAGCCCATTACAACGTATTCATGCTGAAGGCCGAACAGGTGTACATCGACTGCCTCACCGACTCCGGCACCGGCGCCATGAGCGACCACCAGTGGTCGGCCATGATGCTGGGCGACGAGAGCTATGCCGGTGCCTCTTCGTTCTACAAGTTCGAAGAGGTGGTGCAGCGTCTCTTCGGCTTCAAGTATGTCATCCCCACCCACCAAGGACGTGCTGCCGAGAACGTGCTGTTCTCCTACCTGGTCAAGGAAGGTCATGTCGTTCCTGGCAATGCCCATTTCGATACCACCAAGGGCCACATCGAGAGCCGCAAGGCCAAGGCCGTCGACGTCACCATCGACGAGGCGAAGAACACCCAGCTCGAGATTCCTTTCAAGGGAAATGTCTCTCTGGAGAAGCTCGAAAAGGTACTTCGCGAAAATGAAGGCCGCGTGCCGTTCATGGTGCTCACCGTAACCAACAACACCGTCGGCGGACAGCCCGTGTCGATGCAGAACATCCTTGAGACCTGCGAGCTCTGTCACCGCTATCATGTACCCGTGGTGATGGACTCCGCCCGCTTTGCTGAGAACGCCTATTTCATCAAGACGCGCGAAGAGGGTTATGCCGAAAAGACCATCAAGGAGATCACCCGCGAGATGTATTCCTATGTCGATGCCATGACGATGTCGGCGAAGAAAGACGGCCTTGTCAACATGGGCGGCTTCATTGCCACCAACAATCAGGAATGGTACGAGGGTGCCAAGCTCTTCTGCATACCCTTCGAGGGATTCCTCACTTACGGCGGACTCAACGGCCGCGACCTGAACGCGCTCGCCGTAGGACTCGACGAGAACACTGAGTTCCCGATGCTCGAGACACGCATCCATCAGGTGCACTATCTCGCCCAGAAGCTCGACGAGTACGGCATCCCCTATCAGCGCCCTGCCGGCGGTCACGCCCTGTTCATCGATGCCGACAAAGTGCTGTGCAACGTCCCTAAGGAGGAGTTCCCTGCCCAGACGCTCACCTGCGAGCTCTACCTCGAGGCTGGCATCCGAGGCTGTGAGATAGGCTATATCCTTGCCGACCGCGACCCCGTGACACGTGAGAACCGCTTCGGCGGCCTCGACCTACTGCGCCTCTGCATCGCCCGCCGTGTCTACACCGACAACCACATGAACGTCATCGCCGCCGCCCTGAAGAACGTCTACGACCGTCGCCACGAGATCACCCGAGGTGTCGCCATTGAGTGGGAGGCTCCCCTCATGCGTCACTTCACCGTCCAGCTGCGCCGGCTCTCTGACTAGCCTTCTTCGCTATCGTACCCAAAAAGATCATTTATGCCTGATGACTGGGTGACCGTAAGGGTTCCTTCGAAATATTCAAAGGAGTAATTCAGCTCTTAACCCATATTGCAAGTATGTCAAAATGAGCAAGCAAAAAGAGTACACCCATCCAACGAATAGGTGTACTCACTTTATCTTTTCTTATTTTACAATGATACGACGTACCACGTACAAATGATTCTTCATATCACTGATAGTAACGATGACCACCGTGCCTTCGGCAGCTATCATCGGGATAGTTAATGACGTCTGACTGGCGGGCCACTCTCCCGACGCGATACGAGCACCTCCAACCGTGACAATCTCAACACGACAATCGCCTTGTAAGCCGTTGGAGGCCGTCAAAATGCATTCCCGTTTAGTTGCTCGCATGCTGATAGGAAGCACGCGCTCCACGTTTTTCACGCCAGAATCCTCTCCAGTGACAATAAGGAATGGCTCGCTATAGACCATCGACCATTTGCCGTCATCACCCTTGGCACGCACACAGAACTGATGCTGGCCACTCTGCAGACCATCTACCGACACGTCAAAAGCGAATGGTTCGTTGAGATTCTGAGGCAGTTGCACTGCCGTTGCCTTGCCCTCCCCTGGGTCACTCGCATCGAAGAAATACTCCAAAGCCTCCACCTTGCCCGACGACCGGTAAATATAAATCGGCCGTGAAAGCATTGTCGACCAGTGCCCGTTGGTGTCCTGGGCACGAAGACAAAGCAGGTGAGCCCCATCGTTGATATCCGAGAAGTCCATCAAATAGGTGTTCTTCCCTGTTCGTGGATTCTCCAGCTTACGGCCAAGTCCATAGCCCGGGTCAGTGTCGAAGAAGTATTCTATCCTCGACAGGTCGCCTACCGGTTGTGGTGGATCTGGCGGTGTGACACCACCTTGTACGATGGTGAAACGGCGGCTCATCACGTCAGTCCACTGGTCAAAACGGTCGCGGGCACGGACGAACAGTTCATGCTCACCTAACGAGAGCCCTGTGATGTCAAGCTCAAGGTTCAGCAGTAAATGCGCTTTATACGACTGGTCGGGTAGCTGAATGGCCGTACCCTTGCCGATGCCAGGATCATTGTCGAAGAAGTACTCCACATAGACTATGTCCTGAAAGCGGTCTATCAGCAGTGGACGGCTCATCGTCGTCGACCATCGCCCCTCAGTATCTTGCGCACGAACATATAATATATGCGCACCCCAGGGAGCCTCCGACAGGTCGAACGTCAGCTCGTTGCCACCCACATGGATGTTGGTAATCTTCGGAGCCAGCCCATATCCAGGGTCGTTATCCAAGAAATACTCCACCCTGTACGGGTCCTGCGCCGAGGCCGTACCGCAGACCAGCACCGCAAGGGCAAGCACCATGTTTCTCACACTTCTCATTGCTGCACTCCCACTTTAATCGTTACATTCAGCTTGCTGCCCATCTCCACTGTCGTCGGCACCACCAAATCCTGAATCACCGGACCGGCAGGCACGCCGGAAAACACGTATGGAGAGTCGCCGGCAAAGGCACCGTAAGTGATTCTGACATCTGAGGGTATTTCGATATTGTAGTAGTCCTTGTCTATAAAATCATTGGTAGCCTGTACATTGACAATATTGGTGTCATAATTGTTGCTAAAGCTGTTTCCCGAGCCCGTGTCTTTGTATGACTGTGCAATATTATATTCAAAGGTCGTGTCCTCTGTCCCACTTATATAAACCTGAGAAGTACGGAATGTGTTGTATGCGATATAGCACTTGCTGAATCCTCCTAAATAAGAAGCACCTGTTCCCGTGTATGTGAAAATATTATTGGTGATACTGTGATAGTTTGTCCTTACTGAGGAACCACCTCTTGACGTAATGCCTTCTTTAATAAAATTCTGATGTACGATGCAATTGTCGGCCCCTTTTGAAAAACCAATTGATCCGTCTACCACACATCGGCTTACTATCACTTTGGGTGCTTCAATATACAGATTCTTTGTCGTAAAGCCCTTGATTACGCTCCCCTCACCCTTAAAATGGATGGCACTCAACCTTGCAGTGCTAATACCTTCCTCTATGATCCCATTTTCTACCAGCCAATAGCCTGGGCCGAGGAGTACCACACTTTTTGTCAGCGTAATCTGTCCTTCGAAATACAGCGTTCCAGAAGCATCCACCATAATGGTATCACCTGGGCTGGCAGCATCATGTGCAGCTTCAATACTTGTGTACGGTGCAGAACTACCCGACACGTTGCTCACTCTCAGAATTCTTGCATCGGCAGCTGCGGCGATGCTCACAGCTGCCAAAGCCAACATTATTTTCTTCATTGTCGTAAAAGTATTATTAATTGTTGTTTATATGATTTACTTCAGTTGCCTAGAATGATGTTCACGATAGCCAAGACATCAGCGGCGGTGATGGTATCACTTCCGTCTATATCTGCGGCCTCAAAGACGAAGTTGCTGCCTGTGCTGCCATCCTTTAGAAGGTAGTTCACCACTGCCACGGCATCTGCTATAGTTACGCTGCCGTCGCCATTGGCATCGCCGGGAACAATGATGTTTATGCCAAAGGAGCTGTCGGCCAAGTCAACTTCCACAAAGTTTGGATCGCTGAATATCAATTCATATGCCTTCCCTGTATAGTTGCCAGCTTCAACATCATCAGCACACTGCACTGTCAGGCTGATGATTTCTCCGCTCTTTTCCTTGATAGTTTTGTTACCATTAGAATAACAGAGGAAGTGGTAGACGCCATCGTTGTTAGGTTCACTGACATCCAGAACATGATCGTTCGAGCGTTTATTGTTGATTGTTGCCACGAAAAGATCGTACTCGTCGGTCACGATGCTTATGCCGTCAGGAAGCTTCAGCGAAAACTCAAAGGCAATATAGTCATTATCAGGATTGTTCAACTCAATCGAAATGGTTTTCGTCTCGCCTGCCTTGATGTTCAAGTCGCTTATGACTAGCTCATCAGCTGAGGCATTGCCCACAATCGTGAGCAATGCCATCAGCATCATTAATCTTATATTCTTCATCATTTTACAATCAATTTTTGGTTATTTACAACATACACTCCCTTGGCGAGTCCCTGTGTGGAGGTTACCCCGCTCTTCAGCAGCTTGCCACCAACGGTATAGATGTCCACAGGCTGTGCAAATGTGGTGCCGACGGCGTTGATGCCTGTCGTATTAAGCGCTGCCGACTCGAAGATCACAGCCTCCTCGTCAGTGTCGATGAACAGAGCATCTTCTATCTTGACGTCACCATTGCCACTAAGCTGAAGCCTGATAGGGCTGTTACTATTAAACGCCGCATTACTGCCCGAGAACACCATGACCTTGTAGCGGCCGTCGCTCATTCGCGTGAACTTTGACTGATGGGCTTTGTCGGCCATTACTTCCTGTAGCATGGCACCGTCTGTCAATGATACTACGAACTGAGCTGCAACATGACGGTCAGCAAACGGAATGCTCACCGTGATAGCCTCATCACCGTTTCTTGACAATTCCATACTGCCGGACTGGGCATGTGGTGCTATGGCGAAAGTTTGTTGAGGCGTGGACATAATCAAATTTATCAGATTCACGAGATCCATCACGTTCACCTTTCCATTGCCATCGATGTCGGCGGCTATTTGGTTGAAGTTGCTCGGATTTCGACCCATAATATGGCTCACCATCTTCACGACATCCATCACATCGAGGCTTCCATCGCCATTGGCATCGCCAGGAGTATAGTTTATCACAGAGATGTTGAAGGAGCTGTCGACGAAAGTCAGCTTCTGCTCGTTCTCGTCAGAGAAGATAATGTTCTTCAACGTAGCAGTATAGGCGCCCTCCTCCATACTGCCATCAGACACTATTGACAAAGTGATGAAATCACCAGAATTGCCATTGTAGGCTCTGATGGGATTGGAATAGGAGAGGAAATGGTAAAGCCCATTACCTTCGTCGGTCACTGTCAGCGTATGGTTAACGCGTCTATCGCTAACGATTGCAGCCACAAGATTATCATTCTCGTCTTTTTCTATGGCGAGACCCGCAGGCAGCTGCAGGCGGAACTCTGCTGCTATCAGTGACTCCGTGTTGTCCAGTTGCAGGGCAATGGTCTTCTTGCCCCCAAGCTTCATCGTTGTTTCGTTGGCATAGAGGAAGTTGTCAGGCTTCACCTCGACGATTTCCTTGAAGTCCTTCCAAACGTTAGCTGTCTCGTAGGCTGACTTGCTGCCGTAGGGGACGTAGAGGATGGCATTACTGCAGTTAGAGAATGTCTCAGGGCAAATGGCAATTGGCACAGGATTCTCCATTGTAACAGATGTCAAGTCATTGCACCAATCAAATGCTTTTTCACCAATAGTTGCTACACTATAAGGAATTGTCAGAGAAGCCAGACCATAGCATTCCACGAAAGCCATTTCTCCTATTGTGGTTACACTATTGGGGATAGTCATATCCTTCAACTTGTAGCATTGATAGAATGCGTAACCATCAATAGTATTCAAAGTAGACGGAAAAATGATGCTTTCCAAATTACCACAATTTGAAAAAGAATTGCTTGGGATAATTGTTATCCCCTCAGGTAAGGTTATTTCTTTCAAATTACGTTGTCCTCTGAAGCATTGATCTTGAAGACCCTTAACACTGCTTGGAATTATTGTACTCTGGCAGCCGAAAAGCAATACGTCATCGCTTTTCCTAATAACAGCATTGCAGTTATTTCGAGAATCGTAGTTAACATTGTCCTCTGACACAATAACTGAAGTAATATTACTACAATCCATAAAAGCAGTACCAGCAAAAAAAGTAACACTGGCTGGAATTACTACCTCCGTAATGCTTGTGCAACCCTGGAATGAGTAAGTACCTATACTTTCGATTCCTTCAGGGAAAGTGATACCTTGCAAATTTCTCATGCCACAGAAAGCAAGATGTCCAATTTTCTGTAAACTTTGTGGTAATTCAATAGTTGAAAGGTCTACAAACTCAAAAGCAGACTGGCCTATAGTGACGATACCTTCTGGAATGAAAGCATTTTTACATCCTTGTAACAAATAGTTATCAGCAGTCCTAATGATGGCATTGCAATTATTTCTTGAATCAAAGAAATCATTTTTTTCGTCTACTTCTATCGAAATTAAATTAGCATTATTTACATAAGGCGCATAACCAATTTCCGACACATACCGGGGAATATATACCGATGTTAGGTTACAGTCAGTAAAAGCATACATCTCTATCGTTTTCAGACCTTCTGGAAGCACGACAGATGATAAAGCATTACACCCATAAAATGCTCTATCTGGTATAACTTCTACTCCTGCAAAGAATTTTAATTCATTAAACAAAGTGATTATTTTGTTACCCTTGAATACCTCTCCTAAATCTGTCACTGCAGCAGCCTCAGCATACGATAGTTCACCATCCTCGTTGGTATCCCAGTTCTCAACACAGATACGCTTTACCTCAGCATCAGCAAAGTCGATGAAGGCGTTGGGGTCTGGTTCCATTTCAATGATTTCCTTAAAGTCTTTCCATACATCAGCTGCCTCGTATGCTGGCTTGCTGCCGAAGGGAACATATAGCGTAACATTCTCTAATAATGAACCATTAAACACATTGCTATTGATAGAAACAGGAGATTTCATCTTAGCATACACCTCTTCCAATTTATGGGCATATCGGAATGCTTCACCATCTATGGTTGTAGCTGAAGCAGGAAGAGTAATTTTCTTCAAATTAGAATAACCGCCATAAGCACCCCATCCTATTGTTGTAATTTGGTCGGGTATAACTATTTCTATGTCATCATGGCCATATAAGGCCCAAGCCTCTATTGAAGTAACAGAAGATGGAATAACCGTACTGCTGCCACTACTAACCAACGTATTGGTAGCAGTCCGAATTATCGCATTACAATTATCTCGGCTGTCATAATAGGGATTGTCACTATCTACAACAATAGAAGCGAATGCCTTTCCATTTGTATTCGTTATACCCGATCCGACATAACGAACATTTTTAGGAATAAAGATTGAAGAAATAGAAAAACAATCACAGAATGCATGACTTCCAATGCTTCCAACACTTTCAGGAATAGTTATCTCAGTTAAAGATCTACATCCTCTGAATGATTCTTCTCCTATTGTACAAAGGCCATCAGGCAAGATAATGCTTTGGAGATTTGCATCGCCATTAAACGCATAACTCTCAATTACTTCAATAGTATTCGGAATCGTAATCTTTTCCAAATTCTTGCATTGTGCAAATCCTCTTTGATGTCCTATATAATAATCACCATCTTCTGCCTTTGTTCTATAATATCCACTTATTTTCGTTAGTCCAGTGAAATACTGAAATTCTTCAAAGGTGACAATATTACTATTATAAAATTCCAGATCTATTTCCGTCACTGCGGCAGCCTCGGCATACGAAAGTTCACCGTCACCGCTGGTGTCCCAGTTCTCTACGCAAATACGCTTCACTTCGGCATCAGCAAAGTTTATGACTGCATCTGGATTTATCTCCTCTTCCATCTCAACGATATTCGTGAAGTTCTTCCACACGTCTGCAGTTTCGTATGCAGCTTTACAACCCTTCGGAACATAAAGCGTGGCATACTGGAACACATTGTGCGAAGATTCGGAGAACACCTCACTGTTCAGACTAAATGGAGTCTCGCTTAAGACATTAAATGCATTCAAGTTATTACAACGACCAAATGCTATCTCTCCTATGCTTTGCACGCTGGCAGGAATGGTAATCTCCGTAAACGTTGCTCCATAGAAAGCATCTCGTGCAATTGCCACGACATCATTAGGAATAACCGTGGTATTACAGCCTACTACTAGAGTATTGGTTCCCGTCTCAATAATAGCATTGCAATTATTACGTGAATCATACACAGGATTGTTATCCGAAACAGTAATAACACTAAGGTTCGTGCAGCTGGAGAATGGATTGTCGTTTTGACTAAGATATTCCGGCATTTTTGTTATGCTGGCAGGAAAACTAATACTGGTTATTGTCGGGTAACTATGGAATGCATTGAACCCTACTTGTGTAACCTGGAATTGTTCTCCATGATTTTCTATGGGGGAACTTATATTGAGAACACCATTAAAGCCACTTTCAACACCCATTAGCTCTGCTTGATGTTCTTCCCAAGAAGTAATACGATAAAGAATTCCATCCTTTTTGACGTTACTGAAGAATTCTTTCCATCCATTAGCATTGAAATAATTATCCTCTGCACCGTCGGGGAAGCTAAGCGTTGCATAATAATAGGTATCCGAAGAGAAACTTGGGCTGGTTAACACTGCTGGCTGGGTGCCTAAAACCACAACATTTCTTAAATACCATCCAAAACAGGCGTATTGGCCTATTATCTCAATAGTGGCTGGAATAGTAATATTAGTTATGTCTTTTCCATACAAAGCAAGATCACCTATCTCAGTTACGGTGTATTGTCTTCCGTTAACAGTGATTTTATCCAATATTACTACATCTCCACTTGCATTCGGAGAACCTGAAGTCCAATTAGACATGTTTCCAGCCTTTACCTTAGCCGTTGTTCCCGTGGTAGTATAAACATACACCACATTTGACGTAGGATCGGTGTATTCCAAAGTCATTTCTTCCTCCTCAACCATTTCTGAAATGTTTTGGAAGTTCTTCCAACCATCAGCGGCTTGATAAAGTGACTTCTTGCCGTAAGGCACATAGAGGGTAGCAGTCTGATAGGTAGAAGCAGAGAAGGTGTTGTCGTTGATAGCGTAGGGTTGAAGGATATTGCTGGTAACGGCGGTCAGGCCAGTACAGCCAATAAAGGCTCCCTCACCAATAGAAGCTACGGCAGCGGGAATGGCAATGGTTGCCAGACCTGTATGTCCCTCGAAGGCATAAGCATCAATGGCTGACACGGATTCGGGAATCGATGTGCCCTTACATCCAAAGAGCAGCACATTGTCGGCAGTACAGATGATGGCATTGCAGTTATTGCGAGAGTCAAACACGGTGTTGCCTTCTTCCACTCGCATAGTCCGTATGGTGGCACACAGGCTAAAGGCCCGTTCACCGATACTGGTCACTGCCTGTGGAATCACCACATCGTAGTCCTCGTCGCTGGCCTTATAGCCAATGATGGTCACAGGGCACGAGGGATAGGTGAAGCCATCGATATAAGGACATGAGAACTCCGTCAGGCCTGTGCAACCCTCAAAGGCTGTATTGTCGATGGCATACACCGTTTCCGGAACCTGGATCTTACCAACCAGTTTACAGCCATAGAAGGCATATCTGCCAATGAACTGTAGCGATTCGGGCAGCCAAATGGCCGTCAGCTTGTCACAATTATAGAAGCCATAGTCGCCAATGCCCACCACAGTGTAAGTCTCTCCGTCAATAACAACTTTATTGGGAATAGTCACCGCGCCTGCCGTATCTTGGCTGACACTTGGATCAATGCCATTGCCAACCTGCACCCATTTCTTGTCCTCATCAATCACCTTGAGCGTCATCGTGACACCCTCAAAGGTCTTTATCAGACATGTTCCGTCTTCCCTCAACACATTATATTCTTCTTCTGCAATGTTCACTGCGCCAATGTATAATCCATAGTCAAGATAATCTGGAACGGTTACTGTCGTGTAGCGGATGGCCAGAATATTATTTCCTGAGACAAAGACATTTGCTGGAATCGAATACGTCAACCATTCATCTCTCCAACCAGGTACTTCCGTAACAAGAGTCCCGTTTATATAAACCTCAATGGCATCATCCTGAAGCAAGCATAATGTAGCATCTTCCTGCGGAGTAGAAGTTAAATTGAATGGTCGGCGCAGATAGAATGCCTTATAATCACCATCCCACTCATAATTGGCTTGGACATATTCGTATGCGGCTCGTCCCAATGGGCCTATCAACATACCCCATGATGAATCGTCATAAGTGAGATCTTTCCAACTTTTACCATTGACATCATTTGCCGGTTCTGGATCCGACTCCTCTAAAAGCTGGTATTTCATCTGCCAAGGAACGTTTTTTCCAAGTGGTAAAATACAGTCTCCTTGTGCCTTGATACTTAGGGTCGATAATACGACCATGCATAACATCATTGGCAAAAATCTCGCCCATGATGGTAATTGTAAATTCTTTCTTTTCATATTCGTTATTATTTGTTATTAGTAATATACTTATTGTAACCCTGCAAAGTTACAAATAAAAGAGTAAAAGGCCTTTGGAACAGAAGGGTTTTTGTTCTTAGAGCCTTCAATTTCACTCATATAGGTGACATAAAAAGCACGTCTGCTTACCTGAAAACCATCATCGGACGATAGATTTAGCGACACGGTCTGAGTGGTGTAATTATAGCGCTATGTGGTTCTCCAAAGCTTTACCCTATTCAAAAATTGATTGGCAGCAAGTTCTGCCAATATTGTCCCCGCCAGCTGCAAAGGTTGGCAGCGGCCGCTGCCAACGTTATCCGCGTAAGCTGCCATTACGATACATACGTTCTCTCACCCTGACACCAGCCAACTTCCTCCCTGAGAAAAGGCACTTCTCTCCCTCGTGATGGCATTCTCTCTCACCATCTTGACGGTTTCTGCGTATTTCAAGAAAGGCATCTATGCAAAAGAAAGTGTTTATGGCCAATAAACAATGTATTTATAGGCCATAAACAGATACTGGCTAGAGGAAGAGCGCTTTGCGATAAGCTGGTGACGTTGTGTGACTCAACTTCGTCTCAGGCAAAGGGCATCTTTTCATCATGTTAAGGTTTTTATTTTCTTAATGCAACTTTTCTGCCATTGACGATGTAAAGGCCGTTGGGCAGGTTTTTCAGCGACGTCGCATCATGCTGAACAAGCTGTCCGCCAAGGGTGTACACACCGGACGACCCTGATGATGCGCCAATAGTGGAGATGCCTTCAGGCTGGCTGCATTCTGTCACCTTGGCCTTGACGGCATTGGCTATAGGGCCTAAGATGCCACTTCTATACGCAACGGCTATGACGTAGACTTTATCTTTGTCGATGGCCTCTGCCAACTTGTCGGAGAGTTTAAGAGTGACGGTTTTGCTGTTGGCCTTTTTTTCGCCGGCAACAATATCTTGATTGCTCATAAAACCGCTATGAATGGATTGGGCTATCAGAACATCGTTGTAAACCATATCCGTGATGGGGTTAGACGCTTCGGTGTAAAGTTTCAGATTCGGGTCATCGCTATCACTGCCAGAATACTCATTTACTAGATTCCATCCTTCTCCAGACCCCTTCACGCTGTCTGCCACTATAAGATACTCAACACTATAACTTTTCCACGCTTCGTCTACAAGGAACTCCAGCTCGCAAGTCACGTTGACTTCGGTCTTGTCGGCATTCCATTCTCCCTTAACCGCAACATCCACGCTCGGCACTACCTGAAGGGCCTCTTCCAGGATATTTGTCGTGGCAGTAGGGGCGAACGTGTCCAGATAGGGGTCGTAGACACCGTCAAGGGGGTCGTAGGTCCCGTTTCTGCGGTCTATCAGGCAACATGGAGCGTTGAGTCCCTGAATCGTGTATTGGTTGTCATTATCTCTATCCATAGGACCACTCAGGTGATCCACTACGCCAATAAACCGATCGCCGTACTTCTTCTTTGCCAACTCCATGCCAACCAAGCCTGATATACAACCAGGGTATTTTATGCTTGTTGCTATTTCCATCACCGAGCGACGCTCCACCTGACGGCTTAGACCATAAAACACTGTCTTGCAGGCTTGCTCTTTTAAGGCATTCTCTTTCCCATTGACTTTGTCTATGCGCATGATGACATCGTAGTTTCCTGACTTTGATGAACCAGTAATAGGAATGGCCACATCCTTTGCCTGTCTCATACCATTTAGTATGCTGATATCAAGATGCCGGGAATCTTCTTTACCGTCTATGATGACGGTATAGTCAATGGATGAGATTTTTTCCAAGCCCTTATTGAGTAAATGGAAAGTGACTAGCGACGTCTGCCCTGGGCATGTAGCCGGTTTGATGTCAGGAGCGGCAAACTGAGCTGCAGACTCTGGGATATGATGGTTCTTCAGCCGAACCTGCAAACCAGGCATCTGGTTATAGATATACCTCCACTCACCATTGCTCTCCCAGTTATAGTATCCCACATTATAATAATCATAGGCGCTGACCCAAACACGTCCCGGACATGAGAATCCTGCATAAACACGTCCGGTGATGGTATATGGTTCTGGAAGAGGGATTTCGTTGTAATCGCCGGCAACTAGCTGCGTGATGGGAGTCTCTAGCACTTTTTCACCGCTTTGCAAGTCCTCGGCAATCCATACTGTGCCTTGTTCCATCAGCTCTACATCATTCGCACTCCATACGGGTATACGTATGGCACTTATCTGAGCTCCCATCACTGTTTCATCTCCGCTGATCACAATTGCTGCCCGTGTGTCGGTGCCACCACCAATCATGATATATTTTTCTGTAGGTGTTTCGCTGGCGTAGTACCCCCAGATATCGCCTTCAGCCACTTGGCTAAACATGGTGCGATGACTCGTTTCTTCTGAAGCGACAAATGCGCTGTTTGCAAATGCCCAATGAGGCAGAATTAATGATAAAATGAATAGATGTAGTTTCTTCATCGTGTTTTATGTATTGTTTTACTTTTCAAAGTTAAGAAAAAAGTTGATAATAGCCTGGAGGGGTGGCAGAACGCGAAGTGTTTATGGCTAGAGGAAGCACTGGGCCTTGGCGATGAGCTGGGCGACGTTGTGGGCCTCGAACTTCGTCATCAGGCGGTGGCGATAGGTGCCGACAGTGTTCTTCGAGATGAAGAGGCGGTCGGAGATTTCTGGTGTGGTCATGCCCTTGCTGATGCATTGGAGTACCTGAAGCTCACGCTCGCTGAGCTGGAAGGCCGGTGAGCTCTTCGTCTTGTCATCGTCGCTAGCCAACAGATGGAGCTGCTGGATGAAGGCATCGTTGTAGTAGGTGCCGCCCTCACGGATAGCTTTGACGGCCTCGAGGAGTGCGCTGACCGGACGGTTCTTCGACACAACTCCCTGTATGTCGAGCCGAGCCAGCCGGGCTAGTATCCAAGGCTCCTCATGCATGGTATAGATGAGAAATGCCGCTTCTGGACAGCTTTGGCGAATGGTCTTCAGCACTTCGAAGCCGTCGACGTCGGGCAGTTCGAGGTCGAGGATGAACAGATCGAATCGCTGGCCTGCCCCGATATGGTCGATGAGTTGGTTGCTCTCGGCCATGCCTTGCACTTCCGTGTCGGGGATGGATGAGAGCATATGCTTGATGCCTTCGAGCACCATGGGATGGTCGTCAAGGGCCAGGATACGGTATGGAGTATTGGTCGATAGCATGGAGTTCATAGGTTTTACAGCATGCAAAGTTAGCAAAAAAGCCCGACAAAGTGATGCTTGCCGAGCAATTATTGTGCTTCTGGCTGCCAAAAATCACTTATTTAGGTGATGGCATCAGGCGTTGAATTCCAGCTCGAAGTGGTTTTCACCGTCCTGTCGGTAGGTGTTGAGGTGGGCTCCGAGGCTGACGATGCGGTCGTGCTGGGTGCGAAGTCCCAGTCCGTCGTGGCTGTTATCTGGCATGGAAGTTTCAGGCTGTCCGTCGTCGATGATGGTGAGGCGGTAGTGTCCTGGAGCAGTCTGCTGGAGGCTGACACTGAGGTGTGTGGCAGTAGCCCCTTTGACGATGTTAGAGGTGAGCTCCTGTACAATGCGATAGACCTCGTGGCTGACGGCGGGAGGCAGCTGTCGCCAGAGCCTTTCGTCGTCGGGCTGGGCCTCGTAGTGAACGTTGAGCCTTGTGTTGTCCTGGGTCAGTGTCATCAGCTGACGCAGAAGGAAGTGGATGCTCAGGTGCGTAAACTCAGGCGGCATGAGTCGATGGGAGAGCTGACGTGCCTGCTGGCGAAGGGTGTTGAGCTGGTCGGAGAACTGTGCTGCCCCGTCGCCCTGCATGCGCATCTCGAGCGCAAGCATGTCGTTACAAAGTCCGTCGTGCAGCTCCTTGGCTATGCGGCTGCGCTCTTCCTCGAGTGTGCCGATGCGCATCTGGGCCTCGCGACGCTGGCGACGCATCCGGTAATAGACTAAAAAGACGGCCACCAACAGGAGTATGGCGATAGCTGCGATTGCTGTCCAGAGGCGCTGTGTCTGCAGACGGGCTATCTGCAGGTCTTTCTCCATCGTCTGATAACGGGCGTTGAATTCAGCCATCTGTGCCGTCAGACGTTCAGAAGCCAGCGTATCGGCTTCGATGCGAGCGCTGTCCATATAACAGAAGGCCTCCTGCCAGCGGTTCAGCTGGGCATAGCTGCGGGCCATACGCTCGAAGATGGCAGCCGTCTTCACGCCTCCTGCTGCATTGGCCACGACCGTCTCGAAGTCGCTGACGGCCTGTGCCCATTGTCCTGTATCGTAGAAATGATTGGCACGGGCAGTGATAAAGCCGATGGCCGTGATGCCCTGCTGGGGCAGCAGTGGCAGGAGCGCATCGCCACGCTGCTGACAGGCCAGCGAAGAGTCGGGTAGGCCCAGCTTGTCGTACATAGGCATCATAGTGGTAAGACAACGAAGCTGCCAGTCGGGCGACTCGGCCTCAGTGGCCATCTGATAGGCTTCCTGCAACAGCGGCTCGGCCTCCTGCAGTTTGTCGAGTGTCACCTTAACGGCACCATTCGTCTGCAAAAGGCATAGCTCAGTATAGGGATCGTCGACCTGCCGCACATATTCCAGGCCTTGCTGCAGGTACTGTTCGGCCTCTTTGAAATGACTCATATTATAATGTAACAGCCCGACATTGGCCGAAATGGCAGCCAGCCACTCGAGATCTCCCTGTCGACGGGCCTCCTGCAAGGCTTCATCGTAGTAGAAGAGGGCCGAGTCGATCTTTCCCTCGCGCCTGCAGATAAGGCCTAGTTCCTGAGGCACGCTGATGCTCATCTCTTCCCACCCCTCAAAAGGCAGCTCCTGCAAGAGCTGCAGACGGTTCTGCTTCCAGTGATTCACGTCGCCCTTTCCCATGTAGTAGGTGCCTTCATGGAAACGCATGACGGGATAGAACCTGGAGTCCTCTACACCTTTTAGGGACAGGGCCTGCTGTATCAGCTCATAGCCCTCGTCCAGCCGGGTGGCATCGTCGAGGCACTCGGAGATGCGCTCGTCGAGGTGTGTGAGTAGCGAGTCAATGGGCTCTGCGCCAGTTGCTGTACCTGCGAAAAACAGGGTGATAATCAGTATTAGGTTATGTTTCATGAGTGCAAAGGTACGAAATAGTGAGAGAAAAACAAAATTTTCTTTGGTATTTTGCTCAATTTGCACTATCTTTGCACCTTGATATGAAGATATTCGACAGTAGCCAGATACGTGAGCTGGACAAATACACGATAGAACATGAACCCGTGAAATCCATCGACCTGATGGAACGGGCTGCAAAGGAGTTGACACGCGCCATCATGGAACGATGGAACAACGACGTGCCGGTGGTGGTAATGGCTGGACCGGGCAACAACGGCGGCGATGCGCTGGCCGTAGCCCGCATGCTGACAGAACAGAACTACCAGGTGCAGACCTACCTCTTCAACATCAGCGGAAAGCTGTCGGCAGAGTGTGCCGAGAACCGTGTGCGCCTCATCAGCAAGAAGGGTCATGCCCTGCTGACGGAGGTGACGCAGGAGTTCGACCCTCCCCGTCTGGAGGCAGGGATGCTGGTGGTGGATGGTCTGTTCGGCTCAGGCCTGAACAAGCCACTGGCGGGCGGCTTCGCTTCGCTGGTGAAATATATCAATGCCTCGAAGGCCGAGGTGGTGAGCATCGACGTGCCGTCGGGCCTGATGACGGAGGACAACTCTTATAACGTGCGTGCGAACATCATTCGGGCTACGCTGACACTGACGCTGCAACAGACGAAGCTGTCGTTCCTCTTTGCCGAACACCAGCAGTTCGTGGGTGAGCTGAAGGTGCTGGACATCGGCCTGAGCCAGGAGGGCATCGACAAGATGGATGCCCACTATTCGCTGATGGAGCTGGAGGACATCGCACCCCTGATCAAGCGCCGCGACCCGTTTGCCCACAAGGGCACGATGGGCCATGCGCTGCTGGTGGCAGGAAGCTATGGGATGGCAGGCGCAGCCGTGCTGGCTTCGAAGGCCTGCATGCGCAGCGGAGCCGGCAAGCTGACGGTGCACACGCCCAGACGTAACATCGCCATCCTGCAGACGACTGTGCCTGAGGCCATCATCCATGCAGACAGGGAGGAGACCATCTTCTCAGAGGCTGTGCCCACCGAAGGGCTGCAGGCCATGGCTGTGGGTCCTGGCATCGGCACGGGCGAGCAGACGGCCATCGCAATGGTAGCCCAGCTCAGGCGCGCTCAGTGTCCGGCTGTGGCCGATGCCGACGCGCTGAACATACTCGCCGCCAAACGTGCTTGGCTGCAGCAGTTGCCCAAGGGCATCATCCTGACGCCACATCCCAAGGAGCTGGAACGGCTGGAGGGACAGGCCACCGACAGCTACGAGCGCCTTATGAAGGCGCGCCAGCTGGCTGAGCGCCTGCAAGGGTATGTGGTGCTGAAAGGCCATCACACGGCAATCTGCATGCCTGACGGCCACATTGTGTTCAACACCACAGGCAATGCCGGTATGGCGACGGCAGGCAGCGGCGACGTGCTGACGGGCATCCTGCTGGGACTGCTGGCACGAGGCTACGAGCAGCGCGAGGCTTGTCTGGTGGGAGTCTTCCTTCACGGTCTGGCAGGCGATCTGGCTGCCCGTGACCTGGGTGAGGAGAGCCTGATGGCCAGCGACATCATCAAGTATCTGCCAAAGGCATTTCTGGAGTTAGGAGTTAGGAGTTAGGAGTGAGGAGTTCTTACACCAGAAGAAGCGCAGAACTCCTCATTACTTTAGAACAGGGCGATGCTCTCCAACCGACGGTCGACGAGCATACCCGACAATGGTATATTGACCTTCGACAGGCGCTGCAGGGCCTTGAAACGGATGCGGAAGAGCACGGGTGAGCCCTCGACTAGTGCCTGTTTACCGATATTGACAAACGTGGGATAGAGCACACGGTCGCCATTTGAGTGTAGGCGGTCGTTGGTCATGTTGCGCATGTTGGCCACAGCAACGGACTCCACGCCGAGGAACTGCATCTGCTGCTGATTATAAGGAAGAACCAAACTGAGAGCATTGACTGCCTTTAGGTCGTGACCCACGACAGAAAGCACGATTTCATCGCCAGTATTGTATTGTTTCTGGTCGGCCTTTATCGTCACCGTTCCAGCCAGTTGCGTTTCCTGCGCATCAACTCCTCCTTCCAGCTGCGTTGCCACATAAGAAATGTCTTGCGCGTCAATGAGTCCGTTGTGGTTCACATCGCCCACCGACACATAGCCGTCGAAATCGCTGTCGCCCTGTCGCAGACCGGTATAGTTCAGATAAGAAGTAAGGTCATTCTCATCGATATGCCCATCCTGATTGATGTCGCCAGGAATGAGCACCTTTGCAGTGGGCTTGCGGAAGGCATAGAGCTCAGCGCCCGAGCCAAAGCCGCCTACAGCCTGCGTGACATTGAGACGAAGGAAGCGAGTAAGGACGGAAGTAGGAAGGCTGATATCCTTCTTCTTGTTGTTGCGTGCCCACTGAAAAGACTGCGGCTCGCTCCAGGTGATGCCGTCGGCACTGTACTGAAGCGTTCCTGCAAGGATCGTTCCGTTGCCAGCATTGTCGCGTGGCACGTAAGTGATACGGTTGAGCTCGGTCGAGGCATGCATGTCGATGTCGATGGTGAAAGGCACAGCGTTGGTGTTTTGCCAGTCGGTGTGCCAAATCTCTCCTTTTTCGTCGAGATCGAAGAGATGGCTGATGTCGCTGCCTGGCTGATCTGCCACGTTACAGGTAGCAGTGAGATCCTTCATGGCAAATTCCAGCGGGTTGGCGCTTGTGCTCAGTGTCAGGTCTGTCCATTCACTGACTCCGTCCTTTCCGACAGCACGCAGCCACATCTGATAGCTGGTCTCGGGGTGCAGTAGGTCAATGGTATACTCAGTGCCAATAATATGGGTGTAGAGCATCTCCTCAAACCTTATTTCGTAGTAGTCAGCACCTTCAACACTGCTCCATGTCGGAGTGATGCTATAGGCAGTAGACTTCGACTCGTCCCTAACAACAGGCATGGGCAGCGTGACCGGACGGTCGTTGACTGTGGCCTCATCGATGGAGACACCGTCGACGATGACCTCAACTTGGTCATAGATGCTCACTGGGGGAATCTCAACCACAAGCTGCTGCAGTCGCTCACGGAGAACTATTTGCTTCATGAGGTCTGACACTCCAAAGGACCATTCAGACTTGACGGTTTTTCCGTTGACCTTCGTCACGACTTTCCTTGGCTGCGCGGTCATGTTGACAAGGAGGAGTGTGCGCTTCGTGGAAGGCATGCCATCATAGCCTTTGCCCGTGGCAGGGTTGATAGTGACGACGACCTTCCCCTTGCGCAGCTGCTGTTCCACCTGATAGGTCGTGCTAGCCCCTGCTAGATAGGCATCAGTCGTACCGTCGTCGTCGTAGACAGAGATGCTTGTGCGCTGCTGTGAAGGAAAAATCTCAAGGATGCGCAACGAGGGGTCAATCTGAGATGGATTGTTGTTCGGGTTGTTCATTGGTATGATAGCACCCTGCCGTACGAAGACGGGCAGTTTCCAAATAGGGGCGGCGAAGGTATTCATCACACAGTTACCCATATAAGCCTCACCCGTGAAATAGTCGTGCCAAATGCCTTCTGGAAGATAAATGCCGTGTCGGATGTCGTTGCCGTCAGCATCAGCTTTCGTCTCCTGATAGATGGGTGCTACAAGAAAGGACGGTCCGTAGAGGAACTGATATTGGGTACGGCGGCCCAGCGTAAAAGGCTTGGGCGAACTGAGGAACATGGCCTGGATAAGGGGCTTGCCGTCGATGGCTTCATGGGCGAAGGTATAGGTATAAGGCAGGAGCATCGACTTCAGTTTCAGGTATCTGCGATTGATGGTGGCGGCAGTTTTGCCCAACGCATGTGGATATTTCTCGTTCAATCCCCAGCCGTCCATGTTCAGCTGCATCGGCGTAAACGTCTTCCACTGAAAGTCACGGATGTTCACTGCCATGTTTCGCCCGCCGAAGATACCATCCATGTCGCTGGTGATGTTAGGCTGACCGGAAAGGCCCGACCCGATATAAGTAGGAATGTGGAAGCGGATATACTCCCATTCACCACCAGTCTGATCGCCTGTCCAAATGACGGCATAGCGCTGCGTGCCTGCCCAGCCGTCGACCGAGATGATAAACGGCCTGGCCTGCTGACCATAATAGGGCATAATCTGAGCCACGTCGGCAACACCATTCAGTCCGAAGGAATAGCCGGCACCCACCCAAGCAACATCGGTCTTCAACACACGCACGCCTGCGTCGCGAACCTCTTTGATGATATCACGCTGCAGTAGGGCTGGGATGGAGTCGATGGGATGCAGGTTGGACTGTGTCCACAAACCAATCTCCACACCCTTCGAACGGGCATAGTCGCCAAAGGCTTTCAGATTGGCGATGTTGCCGTCGAGCGTTTCCGCCTGTCCATAGCCAGCACCATAGCCGTCGTTGGGCAGCACCCACCCCAATGGCATATCGTAGCGGGCATAGCGGTCAATAACGGCCCGAGCCGAGAACTGGTAGGCCGCTTCTTCCTGTCGCTGTCCGTCGGCAGAGGTTCCGTTCAGGGTTTCGCGAAGGCCGTTCTCCACGGGCTTCTGGCTTTCCACATAGCGCTTGCCGTCTTCGAAAAGGATGCCACGATTGGGCTCGTCGGTCACTTTCCAATAGTCGCGGTTGTAGGCATTCAGGTGTCCCTCGTAGAAAGCAAACTTCGGCAGCAGCACGGGGTGGCCTGTCAGCTGATAGTAGCCGTTGAGCAGATCGACGGGGCTACAACCCAGCACAAAGAACATGTCGAGGTAGTCGGTATCATGATGAATGAGCACTTCCTGACCCGAAAAATCATAAAAGCCGGGCTTAAAAGTATGGCAGAGCACACCATAGCCCGCCGTTGACCAAAAGAAAGGAGCCGGCGAACAGACACCCCCGTCGGTCCATGAGTTGGTGTTTACAATGTCGATGCGCTCACCACGGTGCGAGAAGCGTCCGTTCTGCACGCCACCGCCATAGTAGTATTCGTCGGGAAGCATCGACAGCCGTAGGTCGTAGCCCCCACGATTGAACTCGACAGGAGCAGCGAGCGACACGATGTCGCCGTCATGCCAGATGGTGAAAAGCCCCGTTGCCCTATTGATTTTCAACATACAGCCATGTATGAAAGACATCATTAGGGGTTGGGTGGTCACCACGATGTCGGCATCGTTGGTGGTCACCTCCACCTTGGCCTTCCTTCGGGCATTCGCCACCAGGATCTCGGCAGATGGCATGGCCTCCGGGTTGCGCAAGATGCCACCCTGATCATCACGAAAGAGGCGGAAGACAGTAGGTCCGTAGAAGTCGATGGTCATCGTCTTGCCATCATTGTACACCACTTCCACAGCCTGGTCGTTGAGCTGCCTTACTTGCTTCACTCCGCAGTTGTCGTCGGCCCATGCTTCTGGTGCAGAGATTAAGATTAACAGGAAAAAAACGATTCGTTTCATAGATTCTTCTGGTTTTGCTTGCAAAGATAAAAAATAATTGTGAATTATGTATTACGAATTATGAATTATTTGTATCTTTGCACAAAATAACCAAAAAACCATCATACGTCATGATGAAACGAACTATTTCAACATTACTGCTTGCGGCGATAGGCTGCTTAGTTGTCGGCGCACAACAGTTGGAAGGTTATGAGTATGGAACGGCTACGACTCCTGACGGCACTGAATGGCAAAGTCCTGAGCGGTTGGGCTACAACAAACTGCAGCCTAGAGCCTGCTTTACGTCGTTTGCCACGATCGACGAAGCCCGCAAGGTGCTGCCCGAATACAGCTCACGCCGCCTGAGCCTCGACGGCACGTGGAAGTTCCACTTTGCCAAAACCCCAGACGAGCGCCCCGCCGACTTCTTCCTCAAAGACTACGATTGTTCCGTCTGGGACGATATCATCGTCCCCTCCAACTGGAACCTGGCAGGCCTGCAGAAGGACGGCACGCAGCGCTATGGCACGCCCATCTACGTCAACCAGCCCGTCATCTTCTTCCACCAAGTGAAGAAGGACGACTGGCGCGAAGGCGTGATGCGCACTCCCCCCACTGACTGGACCACCTATGAATACCGCAACGAGGTGGGCAGCTACCGCCGCTCGTTCACCATCCCCAAGCAGTGGAAAGGGATGCAGCTGCTGGTGCAGTTCGATGGTGTGGACTCGTTCTTCTACCTCTGGGTGAACGGCCACTACGTCGGTTTCTCGAAGAACTCGCGCGATGCCGCCCGCTTCGACATCACCCGCTTTGCCCACACTGGCGAGAACAGCATCAGCGTGGAGGTCTACCGCAACAGCGACGGCTCCTTCCTGGAGGCGCAGGACATGTTCCGTCTGCCGGGCATCTTCCGCTCGGTCAGCGTCTACGCCCGTCCCAAGACGCACATCCAGGATTTGCGTGTGCAGGCCCTATGGGACGGTTCGCAGGGGACACTCAAGATAGAATCTCCTCTCAACTTCAAGTTCAAGATAGATAAAGGTTACCACATAGCATATACGCTCTATCAGAACGACCTCTATTCTGATAAGAACAAAAAGCTGGACATACCCCAACTCTCAAATCTCAAACCTCAAATCTCAAATCTCAAACCTCAAATCACAAACCTCAAACCTCAAATCTCCAACCTCCCCGTCCTCCCCTGGACGGCCGAACAGCCCAATGTCTACGTACTCGTTGCTGAGTTGAAGGACAAGAAGGGTCACACGCTGGAAGCTGTGTCCACACAGATAGGCTTCCGCACCGTGGAGATCAAGGACGTGAAGGCCGAGGACGACGAGTTTCACATGGCCGGCCGCTACTTCCTGGTGAACGGCAAGCCACTGAAGCTGAAAGGCGTGAACCGCCACGAGACCAATCCAGAGCGTGGCCATGCCATCACCCGCCGGCAGATGGAGGAGGAGGTGATGATGATGAAACGCGCCAACATCAACCATGTGCGCACATCGCACTACAGCAACGACCCTTACTTCTACTACCTCTGCAATAAGTACGGCATCTGGCTGGAGGCAGAGGCTAACCTCGAGAGCCACGAATACTACTATGGCGAGGCATCGCTCTCCCACCCTGTTGAATGGCGCGCAGCCCACGTGGCACGCATGATGGAGCTGGCTCATGCCCGTGTCAACGACCCGTGCATCGTCATCTGGAGTCTCGGCAACGAAGCCGGTCCAGGCGACAACTTCAAGGCCAGCTATGCGGCAGTGAAGGCCTTCGACCCCACACGGCCCGTGCAGTATGAGCGCAACAACGACATCGTAGACATGGGCTCGAACCAATACCCCAGCGTCAACTGGGTGCGCGAGGCTGTGAAGGGACGCATGGGCATCAAGTATCCCTTCCACATCTCAGAATATGCCCATTCCATGGGCAATGCCGTGGGCAACCTCAAGGACTACTGGGATGCCATCGAGTCGTCCAACTTCTTCTGCGGAGGGGCCATCTGGGACTGGATCGACCAGTCGCTCTATAACTACACGAAGGACGGGCAGCGATACCTGGCCTATGGCGGTGACTTTGGCGATACTCCCAACGACGGCCAGTTTGTGATGAACGGCATCATCTTCGGCGACATGCAACCCAAGCCGCAGTATTATGAGGTGAAGAAGGTATACCAGAACATAGGCCTCACCCCCAGCCCCTCTCCCACTGGCGAGGGGAGTAATAACGCCTTTACGCTCGATGTCTTCAACAAGAACTACTATGCCGACGACCTCGCTGGCTACGACTGCTGGTATCGTCTGCTGGCTGACGGCGAACTGATACGCGAAGGGCGCATCAACGTGGGCAGTGTGGCACCACGCTCACACAAGACGGTGCGGATTCCCGGCCTGAACCCGAATGAGCTGAACGACGGCCGCGAGTATTTCGTCAATATCGAGTTCCGGCTGAAGCATGATATGCCCTGGGCCAAAGCAGGATATGTGCAGGCCGACGAACAGCTGCTGGTAAAGGCGGCATCGCCCCAGGCAGCGAAGGAGGTGGAGGGCAAGGTCAGCGTTGAGCAGGCCGACGAAATGATCCACGTCAGCGGCAATGACTTCACGGTGGTGTTTAGCAACGACAACGGCATCATCAACAGCCTTACCTACAGCGGCCAGAAGATATTCAACGAGGGCTGCGGTCCGCGGCTCGACGCCTTCCGTGCCTGGGTGAACAACGACAACTGGGCTTACCAGAACTGGTATGCCAACGGACTGTACAACCTGGAACACCGTGTCTGGCACCATCAGATGGTGGAGAATGCCGACGGCAGCGTCACAATAGCCTACACCGTCGAAAGCCAAGCACTCTACGGAGCACGCCTGGAAGGTGGCGACCGCAACTGGAAGCGGCTCGTGGAACAGAAGGACAGGCTCTTCACCTCCGATGACTTCCGCTTTGTGCAAGACATCGTCTACACCGTCTTCCCCAATGGCACTATTGCCGTCGAGGCTGCCATCACCTCCAGCAACCCGCAGCTCGTGCTGCCTCGCCTGGGCTATGTGATGAAGACTCCCTCGTCGCTCTGTAACTTCAGCTACTACGGACGTGGACCTGCCGACAACTACCCTGACCGTAAGACGTCGCAGAACATCGGCATCTATAATAATAAGGTGGCCGACGAGGTCGACAACTACCCCAAGCCGCAGGACATGGGCAATCATCAGGACACCCGCTGGTGCTCACTTACCGATGCCGACGGACGAGGAGTGCTGTTCAAAGGTCGTGAGCCGATGTCTGTCAGCGTGCTCCCCTGGTCGGCAAAGGAGCTGGCTATGGCCAATCATCCGCATGAGCTGCCCGAAAGCACTGGCAACTGGCTCCACCTCGACAAAGCGATTACCGGACTCGGCGGCAACAGCTGCGGACAAGGCGGACCGCTGGAGCAGGATCGCGTGAAGGCAGCCCCCTGCCTCTTCGGCTTCACCATCCTCCCTTCACCATCCACCATCCACCCTTCACCATCCACCATCCACCCCTCCCCCCTGCTCATCACCCGCGATGCTGAAGGGATGGTCACCATTACGTCGGCAAGAGAGTCGCACAACATCTGGTATACGGTGACACCCTCATCCCGACAGACGAAGAATCCTCAGCCCATGCCATACACAGGACCCTTCAACCTGCGCGAAGGCGGCAGGGTGGAAGCCTACGAAAAGCCGAAGGACGACAAGCAGCCGATGGTGACCTTCACCCAGAGCTTCCCACGCATCGACCGTGTGCCCGTCACCGTCAGCTTCGCCTCCAGCGTAGAGAGCGGCGAAGGCGATGCCGAACACCTCGTTGATGGTAATCCCAACACCTACTGGCACACGATGTGGAGCGTCACCGTGGCCAGCTATCCTCACTGGGTGGACTTCGACTGCGGCAGCGTGAAGACCCTCAAGGGCTTCTCCTACCTGCCTCGCCAAGATTCGCGCAACGGCAATATCAAGGCTTGGCGCGTGCAGCTCTCACTCGACGGACAGACCTGGAGCCAGCCCGTCGTCGAAGGAACATTCGAAAACAACCAGCAGGAGAAACGGGTGCTCTTTGCCTCGCCGCAGCGTGCCCGCTACCTGCGCTTTACTGCACTCTCCTCACAGGACGGTCAGGATTTTGCCACTGGAGCGGAGTTTTCCGTGCTCGAAGAATAAAAATGCAACTGCCTCTTCTATTTTCTTGCCGAAAGTTTTGCGCTTTCGGCTTTTTTATGTACTTTTGCAACGTTGACTAAAGAACAGAACAAAAATGAGCACAATCAATAGCCATTGGAAGAGAATGAAGGCCCTGGCCTCGTCGTTTGCCGTTTGCCTCTTAGCAGTTTGTCCTGCCGAGGCTCAGACCCAGCTTAGCCAATACCGCCCAGGGGTAACGCCTGAAGGGGCCGTCTACTTCCTTCCCAAGACCGTGCTGCGCATCAGCGTGCTGGTGGAGAAGACCACCTACCAGCCAGGTGACTTCGCCCCCTTTGCCCAGCGCTATCTGCGCATGGCCGACGTCAGCCAGGAGCCTGCCACCAGCTATCGTGTGGTGGACATCCAGCAGACGCCCATGCCCATGCCC
>JAEEGF011761165.1_pt1 | contig 29489 bp, 33 predicted proteins | sample 9134171 | NCBI WGS metagenome assembly JAEEGF01 (sample SAMN16246542, study PRJNA631951) | gut metagenome | biome: gut microbiome; feature: rumen; material: AP-attached | host: Bos | place: Iran: Karaj | collected 2018-10 | reverse complement strand
TGTATCGTGACCTGTTCCTTCACCACGATCCTGGCGGCCTACGCTTTCTCCAGACTGCGTTTTCCGGGCAGAGAAGTGATCTTCTCGCTGCTGCTGTCACTGATGATGGTCCCTTATGAGATGATCATCATCACCAACTACCGTACGATCGTCAGCTGGAAGCTGCATAATACACTGTGGGCACTGATCTTGCCGTTCATGTCCAGTATCTTCTACACCTACATCCTGAAGGGCTTCTTCGATTCGGTGCCTGAATCTCTGTATCAGGCAGCGAAGGTCGACGGCTGCTCTGACTGGAAGTATCTGTGGAGGGTCATGGTCCCGATGGCAAAATCCTCACTGGCTACGATCATCCTTCTGAATGCGATCGCGACCTGGAACTCCTTCCTGTGGCCGATGATCGCCACCAACTCCAAGGAAGTCCGTACGCTCCCGTTCGGTCTGTATGCTTTCATGACCGAAGGCGGCCAGCGAAACGAGAGGATGATGGCTGCTTCCACGATCGTCGTCATTCCGATGATCATCATGTTCCTGTTTGCGCGTAAGTATATCATTTCCGGTATGTCACGCGGCGGTATCAAGGGTTAATATAACGAGGTAAAAAATGAGCAAGAAAGTATTCAAGACAGTTCTGCTGATCGCTCTACCGGCCAGCGGAAAATCCGAAGTACGCCACTTCATGGCAAATATCGATCCGAAGAAACTGGAAGATGAATTCCATATCGGTGATAACCTGCAGCTGGATGACTTCCCCTATGTCCATTTCATGAGATGTATCGATGACGAGATGGTCAAGCTGGGCAAGGATCCGATTTTCTATCCCGGTCAGAATCCGTTCATCGACAACTATGACTGGGGCACACTGGTCCACCTGCTGAACGAAGACTATCACGACCTGCTCAACAGGAAGCGTGTCAAAGTCGACAGCGTTGCCCTGTATACGATGGACAGGATCGACCGTGCCGCCCAGATCGCCGGTATCGAACCCCGTCTGGCAAAGCTGGATGAGGAAACCAGAAAGACGATCGCCGCCAATCTGGAAGCGGAAGCAGTGAAGATGCTGGAGGAAAAGGAAGCACAGATCCCCGACACCTTCGAAGGAAAGACGATCGTCATCGAATGCGCCAGAGGCGGAAGAGACGGTTCTTCAATGCCTTTGGAAGGTGCCTATGGCTATCAGTACAGCCTGCCGCAGTTTGCACCGGATCTTCTGGAAGAGGCAGCGATCCTCTATATCTGGGTCACGCCGGAAGAGTCCAGAAGAAAGAATGCCGAAAGAGCCAATCCGGATGATCCGGGTTCCAACCTCTTCCATGGTGTTCCGCTTTCCGTCATGCTGGGAGACTACGGCTGCGATGACATGCAGTATCTCAGGGAACATGCCGAAGTGCCCAATACCATCACGGTAAAGAGCTGGGGCAAGACCTACAACGTTCCGATCGGTGTCTTCGATAACCGTGTCGACAAGACTTCCTTCTTAAGAGGAGATGTCGAAAACTGGGATCCCGCCAAGGTCGAGGAAATGACAGTTGCTGTCAGAGAAGCGACCGACAGGATGTGGGAGAATTATAAGAAATAAAAGAAAAAAGCTCTGTGGGGATCTTGCGGTCCGGACAGAGCTTTTTCTTATGCCTAGATGACGCAGAAGAAGATCATGATGAAGTGACAGATACTTCCCAGCAGGACGAAGATGTGAAAGACTTCGTGCTGGGTCCAGTGTTCCGATATCCTGATCTTCAGTGCATAGATGATGCCGCCGATCGTATACAGCAGACCTCCGGAAAGAAGCCAGAAGAATCCCGGACCGGGCAGCACAGAACAGACGTCTCTGATCTTCAGAATCGCCAGCCAGCCCATGGAGATGTAGACGATAGAGGAAACATATCTGGGACAGTAGATCCAGAAGAGTTTCATGATGATCCCGGCAAGTGCCAGGGTCCAGATCCCGATCAGCAGGGACAGTCCCTTCTCTTTCAGCAGACAGAGACAGATCGGTGTGTAGGTTCCGGCGATCAGAAGGAAGATGGAGATGTGATCGATCTTCTTCAGGATCCTGGTCTTTTCTTCCGGAAGAAAGAATGTATGGTAGGCGCTGCTGGCACCGTAGAGGATGATCAGGCTCAGACAGTAGATGCTGGAACCGGTCATGGTCATCAGATCATCATGGAAGATACCGGCTTTCGACAGAAGGACAGGTGTCAGAAGGATGAAGAGAAGAAAACCGATAAAATGGCTCAGAGCACTCATCGGATCCTTGATATGGGCATAAGGCATGATCTGCCGCGGCTGAGAGATCTTCATTTCACTCATGTTTTACCTCCTTATTCTTTTTGTTAGCGTGTATAATAAACTTATGAAAGGTTTTTAAAAAACTTTTGATTTCATATTATAATGTATCATGAAACCTGTCAAGAGTTTTTGAAAAACCGATAGAAGAGATTATGAAGAAGAAAAAAGAAAAAGAAACAAGAGAAATCAGAGAGTTCCATCTGCCTACTTATCAGGAGATCCCCGGCGTAGGCCTTTATCTGGATCAGACTTCAAAGTACATCAATGAGTGTCTGAATGATTTTGACGACTGTGAGATCACCAATTCGATGATCTCCAACTATGTCAAAAAGGATCTGATCGATCATCCGGTGAAAAAACAGTACGGGAGGGATCAGATCGCTCATCTGCTGTTTATCGCCATGACCAAGAGTGCACTGTCTCTGGATGATGTGGCGTCCCTGTTCCGGATGCAGAAAGATATTTACAGCTGTGAGGAAGCTTACGGCTGCTTCCGGGATTTTTTCGAAAAACTGTATTACGGAGAACAGATCGACCTTAGGAAAGAAGTGAAGATTGAAAAGATCCTACTCAGGGATATCGTCTCCCTGATCGTACAGAATGAGGCGCTTCACAGAAGACTGAAGGAAGTGACCGTTATAAAATAAACAGATCGCAGATTCACTTGTATCTGATAATGATAGAATATTAGAAAAGAGGTGATATTTATGTTTTCGTGGCAACATATCGTCTGGCTGATCATATCATTTGCACTTGTCGTGTTTTTTCTTGTTTCCTACCGGAAGAAGAGACCGCCTTTTCAGAAGGTACTGAATTACTGTCTGATCGTCTGTTATCTTTCGGAATTCATCAAGGTATTCAGTGTACTGGAGATGGTTCCTTCCGCTGACGGCAGCATGATCTATCCGTATCTTCCGCAGAACCATCTGCCTCTGCATCTGTGTTCGATCCAGATCCTGCTGATCACATATGTCAGATTTACGGAGAACAAGAAAATGAGAGACAGCCTTCTGGCTTTCATGTACCCGGGCTGTCTGATGGGTGCCTTGTCGGCGCTGGCGATGCCTTCGATCTTCAGTACCACCATCAGCGTGAATCAGGCGTTCACGCATCCGATGGCTTATCAGTTCTTCCTCTATCATACGATGCTGATCATACTGGGATTCATCATCGCCTGGTCAGGGGAGATCAAGTGGACATGGAACGACTATTTCCGCTGTCTGATCATCATCGCCGTCATGGGCTTTGTTTCCCTGTATGTCAACTCGATGTTTGCTTCGCCGACCTATCTCAACGGCGAGCTTCAGCATGTCGACTTCTGGGTGAATTTCCTGTTTACCTATCAGAATCCGCTCGGTATCAGGATCACGACGATACAGGGCTGGTATGTATATCTGCTGATCCTGTGCGCTGCCGTTGCGATACTGACGTTCATCTGTTACTTCCCGCTGGTGAGAAAGAATCGTGGAAATTAACGTTTACGAACAGTACTTTGAAGCGGAAGCTGTATTTGAAGGTGTTTTGAGAAAGGCTGCCCTTGTTTCTCTTCAAAGCAATTCACAAGCCGGTTTCATCACCTACAAGGCAGCCGTGACATTCTTCCCACATCGGGATGAAGAAGATTATGCGGTCTCCTATGATGCGTATTTTGAGAAGGTGCTCTACGAAGGAAAAGGAAGAAGATCAAAGAAAAAAGAGGAGATCTTTCTGAAAGAATTCCGGGATCGGATCGATGAGATCGTTCCTGAGGACGCAAAGGTCTTCTGGGACAGACCGCTGAGGGATGCAAGATACGCATAAGAAGAAAACAGGAAGGATCAGATTCATCTGATCTTTTCTTTGAGATTAAGGAAATCTTAATCCTTTCTGACTTTTTATTTCATAAGATGTCTCATAGAATATTGAATGAAGAAGGGGGATACTATGGCCAGGATACTGATCTGTGATGATGAAAAAGATATCGTGAATGCGCTGAAGATCTATCTGTCGCAATACGAATTATTTGAGGCTTATAACGGAGCTGAGGCTTTGAAAGTCCTTGAAGAAGAAAAGATCGATCTGATCCTGCTGGATATCATGATGCCGGTCATGGACGGCATCACTGCCTTAAACGAGATCAGAAAGTCCTATAACATGCCGATCATCCTTCTGACCGCAAAAAGCGAGGATGCGGACAAGGTCCTGGGTCTCAATGTCGGTGCCGATGATTACATCACCAAGCCCTTCAATCCTCTGGAGGTCACTGCCAGAGTCAATTCACAGCTGAGAAGATATCTGAAGCTCGGAAGCAACGTCGAGGAGAAAGGCGTCTACTCCATCGGCGGGATCGAACTGGATGACAGGAAAAAAGAAGTCCTGGTGGACGGTGAGCCTGTCTCCCTGACACCGAAAGAGTTTGAGATCCTCAAACTGATGATGTCCGATCCGGACAAGGTCTTTTCTGTCAAGGAGATCTACAGCAAGGTCTGGAAGGAAGACCCCTGGGGTGCCGACAATACTGTTGCCGTACATATCCGTCATCTGAGAGAAAAGATCGAGATCGATCCGGCGAATCCCCGCTATATCAGGGTGATCTTCGGACAGGGTTACCGGTTCGGGAAAGGAAGAGAATGATGAAACGTTTTATGAAAACAATTACAGGAAAGTCGATTCTGTTTATATTATGTATATTTACACTGGCGGCAGTGATCCTGTCGTCACTGGCGGCTTTCCTTTATATCGAAGAGGATTTCTATACCAAGGAAAAGGGAACATTATATGAAGAGATCATTGACGGGAAACTGGAAAATGATTTCTACGATCTGATGATCGACAATGTTCATGAAGATAATGCAGAAGCTGTAACTGAAGCCGATCGGGGCAATCTGATCTTCCGGATCAGCGATGATGAAGGAAAAGCAGTCGTCTCATCCGAGGGTGCTTCTTCACTTTCTTCCTTTGACGGAAACAGATCGTATTATGTGATCTTCAATGAAGAAGGCAATATTCAGGATATCTACAATACAAAGTATTCGCTTTCTGATGAAGTGAAAAACAATAAAATATACACTGTCGATTATGCGATCGCAGACAAAGAAGGAGTGAATGATTTCTATTCCTTTGTGAAGACATTCTTTGAGCCGGCATATGCTTTGCGTTACTGGATCTACGGGATCATCGTCTGTGCAGCATTGGCACTGATCGCAGCTTTCTTGGCACTGATGAGTGTTTCGGGAAGGGTGAATGATTCCGATGAGATAGAGGCCGGTCCGTTAAATTTCATACCCTTTGATCTGCTGTGTGCAGGCTGTGCGGGATTGTTTGTTCTGTATTGTCTGTTCTGCGGGTCGATCTCCCATTCGGATATGTCCGATCTGATCATGATCGTCATCGGCATCTTGCTGGCAGCATGCATGCTTCTGGGACTTTGCATGTCGATGGCTTCCCGCATCAAGCAGAAGACCCTGCTGAGAAAGAGTTTCTGCTGGTGGGTAATTGAAAAATGTCTGGCTGTGATCAGATGGATCTGGCAGCTGTTCATAAAGACTCTGAAAGGGATTCTGTCCTTCTGCCGGCAGATCCCGTTGGTATGGAAGAGCGCTTTGATCATCTCTGCAGCCTGTCTGATTGAGATCGTGATCATGATCTCCCTCGACTGCAGCGAAGAATATGTCGTGTTCTGGTTCTTGCGCAGTCTGATCCTGGTACCTGCCGTCCTCTATCTCGTCATGTGCATGAGAAAACTGCAGAAAGGATCTGAAGCCCTGGCAGCCGGCGATCTGTCCTATCAGATCGATACGAAGCATATGTATTATGATTTGAAGAAGCACGGAGAAGATCTCAACAGTATTGCCAAGGGAATGTCGATCGCTGTGGAAGAGCGCATGAAGAGCGAGCGCATGAAGACGGAACTGATCACCAATGTCTCCCATGACATCAAGACGCCTCTGACTTCGATCATCAATTATGCAGATCTGATCTCCAAGGAGAAGAGTCTGAACAAGAGGACGAAGGAATATGCGGAAGTACTGCTGAAGCAGTCGGAAAGACTTAAGCGCCTGCTGGAAGACCTGGTAGAAGCATCCAAGGCATCTACGGGAAATCTGGAAGTGAATCTGGCACCCTGTGATGCGTCGATGTTCATCTTACAGTCTCAGGGCGAATATGCGGACCGCTTTGAACAGGCCGATCTGACACTGATCTGTGAGAAGCCGGATCATGAGGTCATGATCATGGCTGACGGCAGAAGGATGTGGCGCATCTTCGACAACCTCATGAGCAATATCTGCAAGTATGCGCAAAGCGGCACACGCGTGTATCTGTCCTTAAAGGAAGAAGATGACAAAGCGGTGATCACCTTCCGCAATACCTCAAGAGATGAACTCAATATTTCGGAAGAGGAACTGATGGAGCGCTTTACCAGAGGAGATGCTTCCAGAAGCAGCGAAGGAAACGGGCTCGGTCTTTCGATCGCCCGGAGCCTGGCGGAACTGCAAAGCGGAACGATGGATCTGTCGATCGACGGCGATCTGTTCAAAGTGATACTGAGCTTCCCGCTGATCTGAATATATGCCGGCATGATGCCGGCTTTTTCTTTGAGGCATATGCCATTAATTGTATTATCATAATGTTGAAAGATGCAGGAATATTTGCGGATCACAGGAAAAATCGATCGAACAGCTGATCGAGGAAGCGGAAGAGAACGACAATATCGAAACACTGAATATCGTCGTGATACGGAATGACCGGTAAAAACAAAAAGAGACGACCGTCTCTTTTTTGCTGTTGAGAGTATAAGACCAGAAAAAGAGATCTCTATGATAAATAGAGTGACATTTCGAGTCATTTATTCTATCTTGGAAACAAGGAGGTGAAGCCATGGATGCAGAAAAAACGGGCAGACTGATCGCTGCGCTCCGGAAAGAGAAAAATATGACCCAGCAGCAGCTGGCAGAACAGCTCTATGTATCTGACAAAGCTGTTTCCCGCTGGGAGACAGGAAGAGGTTTTCCCGAGATCACGGTTCTGGAAAACATCGCAGATATACTGGGAGTCAGTGTGGCTGAGATCATCAAGGGAGAAAAGATCGAAGGCACGATATCGGCAGACGAGATGACATCGATCACGGACGAAAGTATCCGCATGTCGAAGAAATATGTTGAACAGAAAAGAAACAGAAATATCCTCAGCGGTTTTCTGGCAGGTGTAATATTGCTGATTACTGTCATCACACATCTCAACAGTCCCGTATACTTTAACGATCCCGATGAGATCATGAAGATCAGAGAGAGCGATGATCATATGATCTTGGCCATACTGGATGAGAAAGTTGCAGGATATGAGATCGAAGATGTGACTGATGAAGAAGGCGAGAATACCGGTTTCATCAGCTGTTACAGTACAAAAATGTATGAATGGTTCAAAAAGAAGGAGAAGAAGATCGCACTGTTAAGCGAGGACGGAAAGACCAATATCATCTTTTATTATCCCAGCGGAGAAGCTGATGAAGCGATCTGGTCGAAAGACGGGAAACAGCCCTCGTATGGCGTAGTGACACTGCCAAGACTCATATACAATTACTGGATCCTTCTGGCAGGTGTATGCAGCGTGATAGGGATCGCAGCTTCTGCTCTGTTAAAAAACAGATATCACGCACAGATCGTCATGAAGTTTACACTGATCCCGGTATCGCTTCTGATTTCAATGATCCTGATCCTGTCCGGTCATTTCAAAGAGATCTACAATGCCGCTTATTATTTCAGCGGTATCGTGCTGCTGGGGGCAGTGATCTATGTCTTTCTGATATCGCTGATCGATCAGAAAAAGAAACAGAAGATGAAAGAGTGATCCTGTCTGAAGATACAAAAAAAGAGACGTATGTCTCTTTTTTGTCATCATCTGGTGGAGAATACGAGATTCGAACTCGTGACCCCCTGCTTGCAAAGCAGGTGCTCTCCCATCTGAGCTAATTCCCCGGATGGTGGGCCTGATAAGACTTGAACTTGCGACCTCGCCCTTATCAGGGGCGCGCTCTAACCACCTGAGCTACAGGCCCACTTTGCGCTTTGATGCTTATTTATTCTACTTCAGATACGGAGCAATGTCAATCGTTTTTCATGCGAAACAGCGTATAAGATGCGCCTGGTTCGGATGATCAGAATATGTATTCTTGCTGGCAGGTCGCAAGTCAGCTATAATGAAAGCGGTCTGAAATGTATAAAAAGTTTTACTGTATTTTAGCTGTATGTATCCTGCTGGTGATCTCCGGTTTCACTTTTTTTGAAGACGGTGAGAAGAAAGAGTTCGATATCGATGACCTCTATGATTATCAGAAGAAATTCAAGACAGAAGAGCTGGATGTCTGTTCTTCCAATACAGCGAAAACTTACATGGATTACAGGATGACGACGGTGGTCGCATCCCGTCAGTATCAGTTCCTGAATTATGAGTGCACTGTCGATAAAAAGACCGGCTTCCTTTATGACGAGGAAGGCTTCATTGCGGTCGCACTGGGTTCCTATTACGGCGTGATCGGCGACCGTTTCTATTTCACGCTGGATTCCGGTATTGTCCTTCCTCTGGTGAAGGGCGAAGAGAAGGCGGATGAAGATACGGACTACAGCGGCTGCTATCACACGATCGACGGCAGTGTCGTGGAATTCGTCATCGATGACGATTACGCTGCATCTTATTTCGGCACCAACAGCAACGGCTATGTCCTGGATGGCAACTACAACAATTATTCACTGTTCTCCGGCAGCATCGTCAAAGTCGAGAAGGTACTGGATGAAAAAGCGGACAGGTATGTGACCTATCATGTCGAAGTGGATCAGCCGAAAAGCATCGACATCTTCAACTACGCATCGGGCTACTAAGACTCAGCAGAGTCTTTTCTTTATATGGAAGATATCATTGTCAATCAGAAACAATATCAGATCAAAGAACTGCTCGGCCACGGCAAGGGCGGCTATTCCTACCTGGCTTGCTGTGAGGGTGTTTTTTATACGCTCAAGAAGATCCATCATGAGCCCTGTTCCTACTATCGGTTCGGAAACAAGATCGAAGCGGAGAAAAGAGATTATGAAAGACTGAAGGATGCAGGGATCCGCATCCCGGAAATGATCGATATCGATGAAACAAAGGAAATCATCGTCAAGGAGTATATAGAGGGAAAGACCGTCTTTGAGATGATCTGCGAAGGGCAGGATGTGAGAGAATATCTTGACCAGGTGAAGAAGATGGCTGCACAGGCTTATGCCAAAGGCATCAACATCGACTATTTTCCGACCAATTTCATCGTCAGTGATGATGTCCTGTATTACATCGATTACGAATGCAACGACTACATGGAAGAATGGAATTTTGAAAACTGGGGCAGCCGCTACTGGTCCCGGACAGAGGAATTTGAGGAATACCTGAAGCACTCTGATGTTTCAAACGCTGATGCTTCAGTATAATAAAGATATGTTTACGATCGCAAAAGCGGAATACGATGATCTGGATCGGATTGCCGAGATCTTTTCCGGTGCCAGAAAAAGGATGAAGGAAGCCGGCAATCCCGATCAGTGGAAAGATGACAGACCTTCCATGGACCTGGTGAAGAAGGATATTGATCAAGGGAACTTTTATGTCGTCCGTGACGGCGAAAAGATCGTCGGCGTGTTTGCGTTTGTGATCGGTGTCGATCCGACTTATCTTGAGATAGAGGGCAGCTGGATCGATGATGCTCCTTACGGAACGATCCACCGCATCGCATCCGACGGATCGGCAAAAGGTGTCTTCAGGGCTGTTCTGGATTATGTGGAAGGATTCGGCGTCGATATCCGTATCGATACCCACAAAGACAACAAGGCCATGCTTCATGTGATCGGACAGAACGGTTTTCAAAGATGCGGTATCATCATCGTCGATGACGGCAGCGAGCGGATCGCTTTTCAGAAAAAGATATAATAGTAGTATGCAGAAAGTGCTGGTGATCGCCGGGCCTACGGCTGTCGGAAAAACTCAATTCGGTATCAGATGCGCCTCCCTGTTCAACGGGGAGATCATTTCCGGTGACTCCATACAGATCTATAAAGGACTGGATATCGGTTCGGCCAAACCGGATGAAAATGAATTAAGCCAGGCGAAGCATTATCTGATCGACATCAAGGAAGCAGACGGCAGCTACAGCGTCAAGGAGTTTCAGGAACTTTCCAGGAAATGCATCGATCAGATCAGCAGTGAAGGAAAACTGCCGATCATCGTCGGAGGAACGGGTCTTTATATCAAGGCCTGTCTCTATGACTATCAGTTCTTTGAGGAAGATGGGGAAGATGACCAGTATGAGGATCTCAGCAACGAAGAACTGTACGAACTGCTGAAAGAAAAAGATCCTGAAGCGCTGGAGAAGATCCATGTCAACAACCGCCGGCGTCTGATCCGGGCACTCAACATCTATGAGAAGCATCACAAGGGGATCTCTGAGATCAAGGCTCAACAGGAACATAGGCCCATCTACGACTGTCTGATCATCGGTCTGACGGCACCGAGAAAGGTATTGTTCGAACGGATCAATGAAAGAGTCGACCGGATGATGGAAAAGGGTCTTGTAAAGGAGATCAAAACTCTGCTGGATCAGGGGATCACTTTTGACGATCAGTCGATGCAGGGCATCGGCTATAAGGAATTCAGAGCTTATTTTGAGAAAGAGAAGAGTCTGGAGGAATGTGTCGAAGACATCAAGATCCATTCGAGGCATTTTGCGAAGAGACAGTATACATTCTTCAATCATCAGCTGGATGTGAAGTGGTTTGAAGATAAGCAAGAAGCACTGAAAGAGGTGGAACAATGGTTGACCTGAGCAGGATGGAATATCTGATAGGGAAAGAAAACCTGGACAGGATCAGGACAAAGAAAGTCCTGGTCTGCGGTGTGGGCGGTGTCGGTTCTTTTGTGGCCGAGGGTCTGTGCCGTTCGGGACTTGGCTATATTACCCTGCTGGATCACGACAAAGTGGAGCCATCCAATCTCAACCGGCAGCTGATGACGAGCAAAAACAACATCGGCATGAGCAAGGTTCTCGCCCTGAAGGAAAGGCTGGAAGAGGTTTCCGATACAAAGGTCGATACGATCGAGGCCTTCATTCAGGAAGGATTTGAACTCGATCGGGATTATGACTATGTCGTCGACTGCATCGACACACTGACATCGAAGTTCATCCTGGTGAAGGAGTGTCATAAGAAGAATATACCGGTCATCTCCTCTCTGGGTTCGGCCAGAAGACTCAAGCCGGAAAACATCAGGGTGACGACACTGGACAAGACCAGGAACGATCCTCTGGCCAAGGCGTTCCGTTCCCTGGCAAAGAAGGAAAATTACCGGAAGAAGATCGAAGTCGTCTTTGTGGATACGCCTGCCGAAAAGACGACAGTAGTAAAAGAAGGAAAAACAAACAAAGAGAAATATCCGCTGGGTTCCTCGGTGTTCACTGTGGGATCTGTGGGACTGTATATCGCAGCGATCGTCTATGAAAGACTGATCAGGGAGGAAAATGATGAAATTCAGTGAATTCAGATATGAGCGTCTGGCTTATGAAGATCTCAAGACAAAATATGAAGAGCTGTTAGGAAAACTCAAAGAAGCCGAAACAGCAGAGTCTTTCATGGAGGCCTTTGAACAGATCAATACGTTCAGAGGACACATCCATTCGATGCAGACACTGTGCTCGATCCGTCATACCATCGATACTTCCGATGAATACTATGACAAAGAGAACGAATACTGGGACAACACGATGCCTCTGCTGCAGGTCTATGAGGTCGGACTGGCTAAGACCATGATGGAAAGCCGTTTCCGCAGCGAGACCGATATTCCTGAAGCTTACTACATGACGCTTGAAAACAAGATGAAGTCTTTCTCTGAAGCGATCATCGAGGATATGCAGGAAGAAAACAGACTGATCACCGAGTATGGGAAACTCGTTTCTTCCGCAAAGATCGAATTCAGGGGAGAGACACACAACCTGGCTTCTATCCGTCCTTTCATGAATGATGATGACAGACAGATCAGAAAACAAGCGACAAAGGCTTACTTCGGTTTCTTTGAGGAGAATGAAGCGAAGTTCGATGAGATCTATGACAGACTCGTCAGAGTCAGAGACAGGATGGCAAAGAAACTGGGCTATGAAAACTTCACGCCCTTAGGTTATATCCGCATGAACCGTCTGGACTATGATCAGGATATGGTGAAGAATTACCGCGATCAGGTCATCAGGGATATCGTTCCCCTGACGGTGGAATTAAGACAGAAACAGGCGAAACGCATCGGTCTTGATTCGCTGAAACTCTATGATGTTGACTATAATTTCAGGACCGGCAATCCCAAACCGCACGGAACGCTGGATGAACTGGTCGCAGCGGCATTACAGATGTATACGGAGATGTCTCCTGAGACTGCCGAATTCTTCAGGATGATGGTCGATCAGGAACTCTTTGATCTGCCGACCCGTCCCAACAAGGAAATGGGCGGATACTGTACAGGTATTTATGATTATAAGGTACCGTTCATCTTCGCCAACGCCAACGGAACTTCCGGTGATGTCGATACCCTGACCCATGAGGCCGGTCATGCTTTCCAGGCGTTCTGCACATTCAAAAACGTGACGATCCCCGATCTCTCTTTCCCGACGATGGAGTCGGCAGAGATCAATTCGATGTCGATGGAATTCTTTGCCCACCCATGGAGCCATCTGTTCTTCAAAGAAGAAGCTGAGAAATACCGTTACTTCCATATTGCTGAATCACTGAAGTTTCTGCCTTACGGCTGTCTGATCGACCACTTCCAGCACGAGGTCTACAATCATCCGGAAATGACAGCGGATGAAAGGAAGGCCTGCTTCCGCAGACTGGAAAAGATCTACAAGCCGGACATCGATTATGAAGGATTCGATCTGCTGGAAAGAGGCGGCTTCTTCTTCAGACAGGGCCACGTCTTCCAGGTTCCGTTCTATTACATCGACTATACGCTGGCCCAGGTCTGCGCACTCCAGTTCTTCGTCAGGATGCTCAATAAGGATGAAGATGCCTGGAAGGACTATGTCCGTATCTGCGGACTGGGTGGGACAAAGACCTTTACCCAGATCGTCAGGGAAGCTCATCTGAAGGTCCCGTTTGAAGAGGGCTGTCTGAAAGAAGTGTCCGCCAAGATGAAGGAAGAGCTCGGCAGGATCGATGATTCGAAATTCTAGGAGAGAAATATGTTTCGTGAAGTAGCAAGAAAAAAACAGGCTCTTTCCAAAGAAAGATGCATCGAGATCCTGAAACAGGAGAAAAGAGGCGTCCTTTCCGTGATCGGGGATGAGGGCTATCCTTATGGCATGCCGATCAATCATTACTATGACGAGAAAGAAGGAAAACTCTATTTCCACGGCGGCAAGACCGGTCACAGGATCGATGCACTGAAAAAGAATGACAAGGTCTCCTACTGTGTTTACGGCGACGGTGTGAAAGAAGGAGATAACTGGTATCTGTCATTTGAAAGCGTCATCGTCTTCGGAAGGATGCGCTTCATTGAAGATGAATCTGTCATAGCCGAAAAAAGCCGGGCACTCTCCTATAAATTCACCGATGATGAAAAATTCATCGAAGACGAGATCGCAAAATCACTCAAGGGCACACTGCTGCTGGAACTTGAGATCGAGCATATGAGCGGCAAGCACATCAACGAATTCTGAAAGGAAAGAAATCATGAAATACGCATTCATCAACGGCATCATCCTTGACGGCACAAAGGATATGAAGCCGGTAACAGACAAGACGATACTGGTGGAAGATGACCGTATCACCGACATCATCGACGGAAACAGTGCCGATCCCTCTTACGAGATCATCGATCTCAAGGGTGCCTATATCATGCCGGGTCTCATCAACATGCATGTCCACCTGGCAGGCAACGGCAAGCCGCAGAAGAAACAGCGTGACAACACGAAGCTCGTCAATCTGATCTTCTCCAACCCGATCTCCGCCAGATATGCCCACAAGATGGTGAAGGATTTCGCAAAACTGGAACTGCTCAGCGGCGTCACGACGATCAGGACCGTCGGCGGTCTCAAGGATCTGGATACTACAGTCAGGGATGAGATTGCTGCAGGGAAATACATCGGACCGCGCATCGTCGCTGCCAATGAAGGCATCTCCGTTCCCCACGGCCACATGGCCGGTTCGGTCGCCATCTGTGCCAACAGCATTGAAGAAGCAAAGGCCCATGTCGATCATCTGAAAGAAAAGGGTGCCGACCTGGTCAAACTGATGATCACCGGCGGTGTCATGGATGCCAAGGAAAAGGGCGTTCCGGGCGAACTGAAAATGGATCCGAAAATGGTGAAGGAAGTCTGTGACTACGCCCATGGTTTCGGATACAAGGTCGCAGCTCATGTTGAATCGCCTCAGGGCGTCAAAGTCGCTTTACAGAACGGTGTCGATTCGATCGAACACGGCGCAAAACCGGATGACGAGACAATCAGACTGTTTAAGGAAAGAAAGGCTTTCCTGACGACGACGCTGTCGCCGGCACTTCCCTATGCCCTGTTTGACAGAAGCATCACCAACATTTCGGAAGTGGAACAGTATAACGGCAATGTCGTTTTTGAAGGCATCATCGAATGTGCGAAGACAGCACTGGAAAATGATATTCCGATTGCTTTAGGCAATGACGTCGGCTGTCCATGGATCTCCCAGTATGATTTCTGGAGAGAACTGGTCTACTTCCGGAAGTATATCGGTGTATCAAACAGCTACGCTCTTCATACAGCGACCCAGAGCAACGCCGAGCTTTTAGGTCTGGGTGATGAGACGGGAACGATCGCAAAAGGTAAATCAGCCGATATGATCGTCACCAGGGAGAATCCGCTGGATGATCTGTGTGCCTTAAGGAAGGTGTCCATGGTCATGGCCAGAGGAAAGCTGGTCAGGGATCCTTCGTTCAAAAGGAATCCGCTTCTGGACGAGCATCTGGACAGATTTTTATAAGAAGCAGGTATGAATATGAAACATAATGTCACTATCAGTAATCTTGACGGCAGAGTCATTCAGTTTGAAGACAGGATCAGGATCGAAGATATCCTGAAACAGGTACAGGACGAACTCCCGTATCCTGTTTATCTGGCCAAGCTGGACAACGCCTACCGTGCATTGACACATATCACCGAACACGACTGCACGATCGAATTTCTCGATCTGCGAAATCAGGAGGCCTGGCTGGTCTATCAGAACTCCCTGATCATGGTCTTCATCAAGGCTGTCCATGATCTGTTCGGAAAGAAGGTCCTGGTCACGGTCAACAATTCCCTGAACAAGGGCTTATATATCACATCGACGCACAAGTTCTCTCAGGAGGACATCGATGCGGTCAAAGCGAGGATGAGACAGATCGTGGATGCGGATCTTCCGATCGTGAAGGAACACCTGACCAAGGAAGGAGCCAGGATCCTGGCCCGCAAGCAGAAACTGGCGGAAGCTTCCAAGCTGCTGGAAAGCATCACCAATATCGACGATATCGAGATCTATTCCCTGGAAGATGAACTGCAGATCTTCTACAATCTGCTGGTACCTTCCACGGGCTATGTGCAGATCTTCGACATCGATACCTACAAGAACGGACTGATCCTGCGTTATCCCCATCCTGCCGATCCGGGCGTGATCGCTCCTTACGAGGAACAGGAAATGCTTTACAGCGCCTTCTCCGAAGCGACCAAGTGGGGCCAGCTGATGAACGTCAATTTCGTCTGTGACCTCAACGAGAAGATCATCAATGACGATGTGGCGGAGATGATCCTGATGCAGGAAGCACTCCATGAAAAAAGGATCAGCGACATCGCCGACATGATCAAGGAAAGAAAGGCGAGAGTCATTCTGATCTGCGGTCCGAGTTCTTCGGGCAAGACGACTTTTGCGAAGCGTCTGTGCATACAGCTGCATGTCAACGGCTTCAGGACCCTTTATATGGGAACAGACGATTACTACAAGGAATACGACGAAAGAGTCTACGATGAAAACGGAGAGGTCGACCTTGAAAGTATCCGGGCGATCGACACCGGACTGTTCATGAGACAGATCGCCGATCTGCTGGAGGGAAAGGAAGTCGATATCCCGCGTTATGATTTCTCGATACCGGGCAAGGTCTTCGGTGAAAGACTGACCAAGATCGGCAAGGATGAGCTGATCGTCATCGAAGGCATCCATGCGATGAATGACGAGCTGACAGCGAACATCCCCGATGAGGAAAAGTTCAAGATCTACATCTCGCCCTTCACCCCGATCTCCATCGACCACCACAACCGTATCTCCACGACCGATGCCAGGATGCTGAGAAGACTGGTCAGGGACTACAAGTTCCGCAACTCTCCTGCCCAGCGCACCATCGGCATGTGGCCGAAGGTCAGGACTTCGGAGGATGCCAACATCTTCCCCTACAACTCCAAGGCCGATGTCTTCTTCAATTCCAACTGCATCTATGAATATGCGGTATTGAAAAAATATGCCGAGCCTCTGCTCAAGAGGATCAAACGTGAGGAGCCTGAATACGGCGAAGCGCAGCGCATGCTGAGTTTCTTAAAGTATTTTGATCCGATCTATGATGAATATGTCATCCCCAACAATTCCATCTTAAGGGAATTCATCGGCGGATCAGTCATCGTCAAGTAAAAAAGACCTTAACGGTCTTTTTTCATCTCTTCCTTGATTTTTGTGAATGTCTCATCCGATATGACGTGTTCGATGCGGCAGGCGTCTTCCTCTGCCGTTTTTTCCGATACGCCGATGGAGACGAAATATTCGGTCAGGGTCCTGTGCCGGTCATAGATCTTGCCGGCAATCTGCAGGCCTTTTTCTTTCAGGGTGATATATCCGTCGCTGTCGATATCGATATAGCCTTCGCTCTTGAGGTTTTTCATTGCCCTGGATACGGAGGGTTTGGAAAAGCCCATCTTGCGGGAGATGTCGATCGAACGGACGTTTTCTTTTTCCTGAGACAGTACATGGATCGTCTCAAGATACATTTCAGCGGATTCCTGGATGTTCATACATTTATTATAACTTGAAACAGGGAAATTGCGTTCAATTGATGCACGGCAGGACGACAGCAGCTTTTTCACTTTTGTCTTTCAAAGATATAAAAACGTGTTATCATATATGTTAGGGCACCGGCATCCTGATATCATTTGCGGATACCGGAAGAAGTAATAATTTGTCCTTGAAAGTGGTGGAGAAGATGAAACTGACAGGAAATCAAATTATGTATTTGCTTACAATCAAGAATCTGGCGGCAGAGAAACACGTGATCAAGAGCGTTGATGTTGCCAGGGATATGAACTATTCCAGGGCCAGCATTCACAAGATGCTGAGATCTTTGAAGAACCTCAATTATATTCAGCAGGAACGCTACGGGTCGATCAAACTGACTGCTTCCGGTTCCAGAGTCGCTTCCTCATATCTGAAGAAATATCAGGTCATCGAAGATGCCCTGAAGGATACGATCGATCTGCCGGAAGGTTATCAGCTGGGTATCTGCAATCTCATCGAACTGATGTGATTTCACAAAACAGAGCATTGATATCAGGTCTTCTTTGTACTGAAGAAGACTTTTTTTTCTTGCTTGAAACGCTTACATCGGATATTGTACTTTCATATCTTTCGAAGAAGATTATAATGAACATGATGAGAAGAAAAAATATCGACATGCTGGAGGGAAATCTCTTCAGGGATGTCCTTCTGTTCACTGTACCGGTAGCGCTGTCGGGTATCCTGCAGCTGCTTTTCAATGCGATCGATATGATCGTCGTCGGCAAGTTTTCCGGCAGCACCTCGATGGCAGCCGTGAGCTCGACCGGTTCGCTGATCAACCTGATCACCAACCTCTTCATCGGTCTTTCCGTCGGTACGAGCGTCTGCATCGCCGGCAGGATCGGCAGAAGGGATTTCTTCGGTGTCTACAAAGCCGTTCAGACTTCGATCACGATCGCCCTGATCAGCGGTCTTGCGCTGACGGCCATCGGTGTTGTTTTTTCACCCGTCTTTCTGAAGATGATGGGTTCACCGGAAGATGTCATCGATCTGTCGGCGCTTTATCTCAGGATCTATTTCCTGGGCATGCCGGCAACGATGGTCTATAATTTCGCATCGGCGATCTTAAGAGCCAGAGGCGATACGAAGCGTCCTTTGTATGCGCTGGGCATCGCCGGAGCACTCAATGCGCTGATGAATCTTTTCTTTGTGACGGTGTTTCATATGGATGTGACCGGTGTCGGACTGGCTTCGGCACTTTCGTCCTGTGTTTCGGCAGCGATCGTACTGATCGTTCTGATCAAAGATGAAGGGATGACGCATCTGGAGATCAGGAAACTGCACATCGACAGGGAAGCTTTGAAGGAGATCGTGAAGGTCGGTCTTCCGGCAGGTCTTCAGTCAACGGTCTTTTCCATCAGCAATGTCGCCATCCAGTCTTCGGTCAATTCTTTCGGCGGGACCATCATGGCCGCCAATGGTGCAGCCGGTTCGATCGCCGATTTCGTCTATACGATCATGAATGCTTTCTATCAGAGCTGCCTGACTTTCACTTCCCAGAACATGGGCGCAAAGAAATATCAGCGGACAGGAAAGATTTTATTTGTATCTTTGTTCTATGTGACGCTCTGCGGTCTTGTCATCGGTCACAGCACATATTATTTCGGCGACCCGCTGCTGCATATATATTCGGATGATCCGGAAGTCATCCAAGCCGCCATGATCAAGCTGGAGATCTTCTGCAAGCCTTATTTCCTGTGCGGCATCATGGATGTCCTGGTCGGTTCTTTAAGGGGCATGGGTTATTCGATCTTCCCGATGATCACATCCTTACTGGGATCCTGTGCTTTCCGTCTGATCTGGATCGCGACTTATTTCGCCGCCCACAGAAGCATCGAAGTCCTTTATTATTCTTATCCCTTGAGCTGGACACTGACTTTAAGCATCCATCTGCTGACGTTTGTCTATGCCTATCACAGATTAAGAGCGAAGACGGTTCAATAAAAGGACTGGTCAAGAGGAATGTTATATAATATAATCTAAAGAAATATGATCAGAAAAGACAACAACAGATTAAACAGCGACGACTGGCTGGAAAAAGAGATTGCCAGAGAAAGCCGGATCTCAGCCTGGGATCTTGACGAAGGAAAACGGCTGAGGATGGAACATGAAGAAAACTGCGATGTCAGAGAGCTGGCGGATGAACATCACCGCAGACATCTGGCCTCTGAACGCGGCGTTTCTTCCGACAAAGTGGAAGCGGGAGCCGTAAAATGGTTCGTGATCGATATTTTTACCATGTTCATTCTTTTTGCAGTGAATGCTGTTTTGAACGAACCTGTCGTCATTCCGGCGCTTGTGCTGTTTCTGGCGATCAATCCGGGCATCTTCATCTGGGTCTTCCTGCTGAAGAGATTCCCGTCAAAAGCTTATTCAAAAGCCATGTTCTGGCTGGCGGTTCTGCTGGAGCTGTATTTGCTGTATGAAGGTAATTATCGTTATCTGAGATATATTTTATGGAGGTTTTTTCAATGAAAACAATCATTATTCTGTTTGTATTGCTGGTACTCATTCTTTCTGTCATTCTTTCCTGCCTGTGCATCGTTCCTCAGGGCAATGCCTGGGTCGTTGAAAGGCTCGGAAAATATGCAGCGACCTGGCATGCGGGCCTGCATCTGAAGACACCTCTTCTCGAGAGGATCGTACGCAAGATCTCTCTGAAGGAACAGGTCGCAGACTTCGAACCGCAGTCGGTCATCACCAAGGATAACGTCACGATGAATGTCGATTCCGTCGTCTATTTCCAGGTCATCGATCCCAAGGCTCTGACCTATGGCGTTGAGCGTCCGATCGCAGCGATCGAGAATCTGTGTGCAACGACTTTGAGAAACATCATCGGTTCTATGACTTTGGATGAAACTCTGACTTCCAGAGAGAAGATCAACAACGAAACGATCAAGGTCCTTGACGAAGCCACCAACAAATGGGGCATCGACATCACCAGAGTCGAGGTCCAGAACATCACTCCTCCGAAATCCATTCAGGAAGCCATGGAGAAGCAGATGAAGGCCGAGCGTGAAAAGAGAGCTGTCATTCTGACGGCCGAAGGCGAGAAGCAGTCAGCCATCACCAGAGCCGAAGGTGAAAAGGAATCCGCGATCTTAAGAGCCGATGCGGTCAGAGAAGAAAGGATCCGTACCGCTCAGGGTGAAGCCGAAGCGATCCGCGCGGTCGCTGAAGCGCAGGCCAAGGCCATCGAGATGGTCAACAAAGCTGCTCCGAGCAAGGAATATCTCTCGATCCGTTCCATGGAAGCTGCCGAGAAGATGGCCGACGGTCAGGCAACAAAGATCATCGTTCCTTCCGATCTGCAGGATATCGCATCCCTGGCTACGGTCTTCAAGGAGAGCAAATAAGCGAAATATCAGAGGCTGAAAAGCCTCTTTTTTTGTGTCCGGAACACCTTCTTCCGTATTGAATTTCACGGCTGAAAAAGATAGAATAATATTGTTCAGATATGAACAATATCAATGTAAAATGATCCCATTACTGGAAAGCGCATATGCATCGAAAGGCCTGTATCAGGAACTGCTGGGTCCTCTGTGTAAGAAGTACAATCTTACCGATTCGGAGGTCATTATTTTGCTGTATCTGGCAGACAATAATCCGGCCGATACGGCAACGGAGATCGTCCGTTTTCAGCGGCTGAAGAAATCGGTGGTATCGATGTCGCTTGATGATCTGGAGAACCGGGGCATGATTGAAAGCTGCTATGAAGAAGGCAATCGCCGCACCAAGCATCTCAAGGTCAAGGACAATGCCAGAGAGGTCATCAGAGAAGCGAGAAAGATACAGGAACAGTATTATCAGCTGCTGACAGAAGGTCTGGAAAAGAAAGAAAAGGATCAGCTGAACGATTATCTGAAACGGATCAATCGCAATATCAGCGGGTACAGCATATGAAATTAAGGATCTATGTCATAACGGCAGCCATCGCCATGATCCTCAGCGGAGTCATGCTGGCGGTGGATTATCGGATCTCATTGGGGATACTTCTGTCAGCGGGATTCTCGTTAGTGAATATGTGGATGCTTTCGGAAAGCATGAAGGCACTGATGAAGCAGGAAGGCGGCAATTATTCGGCCATGATCGCCGGCAACATCATCCGTTTTGTGATACTGCTGGCCGTCGTATATATCGGCGTGAAGAATCCGCAGCTGTTCAATATCTACGGACTGGCGGCGGGATTCATCCTGTTTCTCTTCGCACTGGTATATGATGCATTGACAAGGAAAGGAAGGTGAGGGAATGAAAGTACAGACAGCGGTCTTTTCGATCATCATCGTCACGGCGTTTCTGGCGCTGCTGCTTTTGTTCATCAACAGGAAGCTGAAGGCGTTTGATCCTTTGAGCGAACCCAAGGGCGTCGTCCTGCTGATGATCATGTTTGCGGAAACGATCGACAATATGGTCAAAGGCAAGACCAACGAAAGACTGGCGAAATTCCTGACGCCGTACATCATGTCTGTGGCAGCTTACATCTTCTTTGCGAACATCGCAGGTCTGTTTGCGATCGAGGCACCGACTTCCAATTATTCGGTCACTCTGATCCTGGCGGCCATCACCTGCATCCTGATCGAGGTCTGTTCGGCAAAGGAGCGAGGCAGCAAGGGCTATATCAAGAGCTGGTTTGAACCACTGGCACCGTTCGTCATCCTGAACGTGATGTCAAAGCTCTCGACGCTGCTGTCGCTGTCGCTGCGTCTGTTCGGCAACATCCTGTCAGGTTCCATCCTGATGTCGGTCATCTATCAGATGCTGGGATCGATATCGAAGATGATCCCCTTCATCGGGAAATTCAATATCGTCGGTGTACTGGTGGCTCCGGTCCTGCATTTCTACTTCGATCTGTTTTCCGGTGTCATGCAGGCTTTCATCTTCATCACTTTGACAATTGCGTTCATAGGCAAGGAACTGCCTGAAAAATAGAATGATTTAGGAGGACTATTATGGAAAAAGCGTTAATGGCATTTGCGGCTGCATTATGTGTAATCGGCGGCTGTGTCACAGGTATCATGGAAGGAAAGGTAGCCATCCAGGCTGTCGAATCCATCGGCAAGAATCCGGATGCGGCTGACAAGATCCAGTCAATGGCCATCGTCGGTGCTGCCATTTCCGAGACCTGTGCCATCTACTGTCTGCTTGTCGCTTTTCTGATCATCTTCATCCTGGGAGCATAAGATGCAGATCGTAGATATTCTGGAATTACTGATTCCCGATGTCTGGACCAGCATCACGCAGCTGTGTGCAACGGCCGTGCTTTTCTTCCTGATGTACAAACTGGCCTGGAAGCCGATCAGGAAGATCCTGGATGAGAGAAGCCGTTTTGAACAGGAGAAACTCAGCCAGGCAGAAGCCTACAAGGAAGAAAACGAGAAGATCGCCGAGCAGGCCAAAGACATCATTTCCGATGCCAACAGATCTGCCGAAGCGATCGTCAGGGAAGCCAGGGAAGAGGGTCAGACTCTGAAGAACGAGCTGATCGAAGAAGGAAAGAAACAGTCTGCCCAGCTTCTGGAGAACGCCAAAAAGGAAATGGAACAGCAGCGTACCAGGATGCTGGAAGAGATGCACAGCGAACTGGTCGATACGGCGATCTCCGCTGCCGAGAAAGTCATCGGCGATCAGATCGATGCCGATGCCGACAAGAAAAGTATCGATTCTTTTATCAGGGAAGTAATCAGTAAATGAGTGCACGTATCAGAACCTATGCCAGAAGTCTGATGGAACTGATGTCTCAGGAGGATCTGGTCGATATCTGCTACGAAGATCTGAAAGATATCAATGATGCGCTCAACAGCGATCCCGAGCTTCTGCAGTTCATCACTTCCGCCGATCACAGCTCTGCTGAAAAGAAAGAAAGACTTCAGGAAGTATTCAATCACGAACTCTATGAGTCCGTTTTGCGCGGATTGTTTTTGATTGTCGAATCGATCCCGAGCAAACACATGGAAGCGGATCTGATCCATGAGTTCATTTCTTATTACTACCGCACAAGAGGTATCGCTTTCGGTGCTGTCTACAGCGCCAGAAAGATCGACAAGGATTACATGAAAGCTCTGGAAATGACTTTCTCCCAGAAGCTTTCAAGAAGAGTGCGTCTGGAAAACAAGATCGATCCCGATCTGATCGGCGGTGTCAAAGTCATCGTTAACGATACGGTCTGGGACGGTTCCTACAAGACAAAGATCGACGAACTGCGTTCAGCATTGCTGCAGAAAGATGAAGAAAAAGATCTGCAGAAAGTCGCTGAAAAACTGAAAAAAGAAGTGGAAGAGACCGATCTGACGATGGTCAGGACCGATTCCAATCTGACGACCGGTTATGTCACATCGGTCGCCGACGGTGTCGCCAATATCAGCGGTATCTATCAGGCGATGGCCGGTGAGATCCTCAATGTCGGCGGGACGAAGGCCATGGTCATGGACCTGGAAGAAGACAACATCGCTGCTGTGCTTCTGGGCAGTGATACCGATATCGTCAAGGGTACCCAGGTATCCTCCACCGGCAAAGTCATTGAAGTACCGGTCGGCGATGCGCTGTTGGGAAGAGTCGTGGATGCTTTAGGCAGACCGATCGACGGCAAGGGCGTCATCAAGACGACCGAGAGCAGACAGATCGAAGTCGCCGCACCCGGTGTCATTGACAGAAGTCCGATCGATGAGCCTTTGCAGACAGGCATCAAGATCATCGACTCGATGATCCCCATCGGCAAGGGTCAGAGAGAACTGATCATCGGCGACCGCCAGACAGGCAAGACGGCGATCGCGATCGATACGATCATCAATCAGAAGGGAAGAAACGTCAAATGTATCTATGTGGCGATCGGCCAGAAGAACTCCACGGTCGCTCAGATCATTGAAAAGCTCAACAGCTACGGTTCCCTGTCATATACGACAGTCGTGGTAGCCGGTGCCAGTGAGCTGGCTTCCTTACAATATATTGCCCCTTATGCGGGCTGTTCCATCGGTGAGTATTGGATGAACAAGGGCGAAGATGTACTGATCGTCTATGACGATCTTTCCAAGCACGCCGTTGCCTACCGTACCTTATCACTGTTATTGAGAAGGCCTCCCGGAAGAGAAGCATATCCGGGCGATGTCTTCTATCTGCATTCAAGACTGCTCGAAAGAAGCGGCAAGCTTTCAGAACGTCTGGGCAAAGGAAGTCTGACGGCGCTGCCGATCATCGAGACACAGGCCGGTGATATTTCGGCCTACATTCCGACCAACGTCATTTCCATCACCGACGGTCAGATCTTCTTACAGAGCGAGATGTTCAACAGCGGCATCAGACCGGCGATCGACTACGGTCTTTCCGTTTCACGTGTCGGTTCCGCTGCCCAGATCAAGGCGATGAAGAAGGCCTCTTCCTCGCTGAAACTGGATCTTTCCCAATACCAGGAAGTTCTGGATTTTGCCCAGTTCGGTTCCGATCTGGATCCTTCGACCAGGGCCCGCATCAATCACGGCCGGCATCTGGTGGAGATCCTCAAACAGCCGCAATACGCGCCGATGTCAACGACCGATCAGATCATCCTGCTGATGGCGGCCAGACTCGGTGTGTTGGATGAGGTACCGCTCGAGGAAATGAAGGAATATGAAAAAGAACTGCTGCAGGAGGTCAACGGTGTACACAGAGACCTGATACGGCAGATCGAAACAAAGAAAGATATCGATGATGAGCTTTATGCGAAGCTCTCGGATATCATCACTGTATTTACGACACAGTTCAGACTGATGGATTAAGCTATGGCAGGACAGATCAGTGCGATAAAGAAAAGACTGCAGACCGTCAGGTCGACCCAGAAACTGACCAATGCGACAGAACTGGTGGCGACGGTCAAGCTGCAGAAATATAACGCCAAGACGCAGCAGAACGAGGAGTATGCGAAAAACCTCAGGCGTTTTATTCTGCTCGCACTGAAAGGAAAGAAGGACGGTCCGGAGACCAACCCGTATCTGATCCATCACGAGGTACACAACCCGCTTTATATCGTGATCACGTCCAATTCCGGTCTTTGCGGAAACTATAATCTGGAAGTGCTGAAATTCGTGGAAGAAAACATCAGCAAAGATGTGCCGATCTTTGCGATCGGCACCGTCGGCTACAACTGGCTGATGAAGAACGACTATCTGGTCGTCAAGCGTTACGATGAACTGGAGGATCTGCAGCCCGGTATCCTCAACACGATGATCGACAACATCCTGACACTGTTCACCAAGTTCGAGATGAATGAGATCCACGTCGTCTACACCAGATATATCAATACGCTCACCCACAAGCCGACGCTGATGAGACTGCTGCCGTTTGAACTGGATGAGGACATCGGGGAAGATGAAGATCTTCTGATGGAACCCAGCAGGGATGAAGTGCTCAATGAACTGATCCCGATGTATGTCTCCTCGCAGATCTATGTCGCTTTCCTGGAGGCCAAGACTTCCGAGAATGCAGCCAGAAGAAATGCGATGAATCTGGCAAACAAGAACGCGGAGGCACTGATCGGCGAACTGCAGCTCAACTACAACAAAGTCAGACAGGCGGCGATCACCCAGGAGATGAACGAGATCGTGGCTTCTGTCAGAACAGAAAGAAGAAAGGAAGAATCATGAACGAAAACATAGGAGAAGTTGTATCGGTTATCGGTCCGGTCGTTGACATGCGTTTCAATGACAGACTGCCAAAACTCTATAATGCGATCATCATTCCTTTCAACGATGAAGAGATCACCTGTGAAGTGGAACAGGATATCGGCAACGACAAGGTCAGATGCATCGCTCTTTCACAGACCAACGGACTGACCAGAGGCATGAAGGCCATCGATACCGGCAAGGCCATCCAGGTCCCTGTCGGCAAAGAGATTTTAGGAAGGATGTTCAATCTGCTGGGAGAACCGATCGACGGTCTGGAGCCCCTGGATGAAAATATCGGCAGGGACATCATCCACAAGAAGGCGCCTTCTTTTGAGCAGCAGCAGACCAGTATCGAGATCCTGGAGACAGGCATCAAGGTCGTCGACCTTCTCTGTCCCTATATCAAGGGCGGAAAGATCGGTCTCTTCGGCGGTGCCGGTGTCGGCAAGACCGTCCTGATGCAGGAGCTGATCCGTTCGATCGCGGTCGAACATGAAGGCCTTTCGGTCGTAGCCGGTGTCGGTGAACGAACCAGGGAAGGCAATGACCTATATTACGAAATGAAGGAAAGCGGCGTCCTGGAAAAGACTGTTCTGGTCTACGGCCAGATGAATGAATCACCGGGTGCCAGAATGAGAGTTGCCTTAAGCGCTCTGACGATGGCGGAACATTTCCGTGATGTCGACAAGCAGGATGTCCTGCTGTTCATCGACAATATCTTCCGTTTCTCACAGGCCGGTTCGGAAGTATCGGCGCTGCTGGGACGTATGCCTTCGGCAGTCGGTTATCAGCCGACTCTGGCAACGGAAATGGGCGAACTGCAGGAACGCATCACCTCGACCAAGGACGGATCCATCACTTCCGTGCAGGCGATCTACGTACCTGCCGATGACCTGACCGACCCTGCTCCGGCAACGGCGTTCGCACATCTGGATGCCAAGACCGTCCTTGACCGTAAGATCGCTTCTTCCGGACTCTATCCGGCAGTCGATCCCCTACAGTCGACTTCAAGAGCCCTGGATCCCAACATCGTCGGCGAAGAACACTATGAGACGGCTCTGGCAGTACTGAAGATCCTGCAGAAGTATCATGACCTGCAGGACATCATCGCCATCCTGGGTATCGATGAGCTTTCCGATGAAGACAAGGCGATCGTCAACCGTGCCAGAAGGATCAGGAACTTCCTTTCCCAGCCGTTTGCGGTCGCAGAGAAATTCTCCGGTATCGAGGGCAAATTCGTTTCGATCCCCGATTCGATCCGTTCCTTCAAAGCCCTGCTTTCCGGTGAGTATGATTCCTATCCGGAAGAGGCTTTCATGTACTGCGGCACCATTGAAGATGTCGTAGCCAAGGCAAACAAGGAAGCAGCATGAAATTCAAGACCGATCTGATCACCTACGAAGGTGTCTATCGTTCCATACAGACGGAAAAGCTCAACCTGCCTACATCAGAGGGCAGAAGAACGATACTGGCCAATCATATGCCGATCATGATACCCTTGCAGGTAGGCGTGATCGAGACCGATGAAGAAGAAGGTCTGAAGCATTATGCGATCAACGGCGGTGTCATGTATTTCAAGGACAACGTCGCCGAGATCGTTGCGGATAATATCGTCGATGTGGAAGAGATCGATATCGAAAAAGCAAGGGCCGACAAGGAAAAAGAAGAAGAAAAACTGGCCAAGGCAAAAAGAGAATACGAAAGGATCCGGGCCAAAGACAAGCTTGAGATCGAAGAGAATCTGCTGAGGGCCGCTGAAAAATACAATGTAAAGAAAGAATAAGACCGGGATACCGGTCTTATTTATGATATGTGTATTGTGCGATCAGAGCCTTTTGTGCTTCATCATCCTGATCGGGATATGTTTCTCTTTCAAAAACATATCCTTCATTTTTCAGACAGACTTCCAGCAGGAAGAGGAAGATGCCCATGTCGATGCGGTTGTAGAAAGTGACCAGTACTGCCGGCATGATGCCTCTCTTGCCCGGCTTGCGGTAACGGAATACTTTTAATGTACGATCATCGTTTTCAATGATCCAGGGCTGGGTATTGCAGGCACTGGGTGAGAAACGGACGATGTCTGCGATGTTCATGTCATCGCCTGTCCAGATCTCATCAAGCGGCTTTCTTTTGGCTTTGAACATATCCTTGCGGAACTTTCCCCTGTCCATCTTCGAAATGGCGATCATGATGACGTAATCCAATCCCTCATCCTGCCCGGCGTCGGTCTTGCCGATACCGAACCACAATGCACCGATATCATGGGCCGCCAGATACAGATCGACCTGTTCGCCGATGTAGCCGATGTTGTTCAGATATCCCTCTTTGTTTTCGGAATAAAAGAGGATACAGTACTCAGCACCTCTCTTGCAGGTGGTCTCTGATTCCTTCACGATCTTCATCTTTGTGCGGATCTCAGGATGCAAAGGAACGACTGTTTCCAGGAACTTTGAAAGATCATTCAGATCTTCTTCGCTGAGTTTCTTCGTATCTCTGAACAGATGAAATGATTTGCGTTTGAATATTGACTGATAGTACTCTTTGTTTTCCATATGGTTCCATGATATGTTGATTTAAAATTCTTTTCAATCAAGATGATATAATGCAGATGATGAAGAAGTACTTCTTTTTTGATATCGACGGAACACTGACGAATATCCACACCGGTCAGCTGGTACCAAGCGGTGTTGAGACCCTGAGAAAACTGGAAGAGAAGGGCCATTTCATTGCGATCTGCACCGGCAGAGCCTACTACAAGAGCACGGATATCGCTCATCAGGCAGGGATACACAATTTTGTGGCCAACGGCGGAGCAGCGCTTGTCGTCAATGATCAGCTTCTGAAGAACTCCTATCTGGACAGAGAGAAAGCTCTGCAGATCATTCATGAGGCAGATGATCTTGGTTACGGCATCCTGGTGGCAACGCAGGATTCCCATGACGTCATCATGAGAGATCACCGTTTTCTGGAACAGTTCGGAAACAGAAAAGAAGACACCAACTACATCTATGATCCGGATATGGAATATGATGAACTAAAGACCATCAACAAGGTATACATCTCCATGCCGGAGAAAGATGAATACAAACTGAAGAATCTGGATCTTCTGGGACATATCCGCATGGGAGATGATTATTTCTGGTACCAGCATGATGAGAAGGATCAGGGGATCAGGGACATGATGGAACTCATCGGCGGAGACGTGAAAGATGTCGTCGTCTTCGGTGACGGTGAAAACGATATGATCATGTTCGGAAAGGAATGGATTTCCATTGCCATGGGCAACGGCTACCCGGATCTTCTGAAGATCGCGGATTATGTGACGGACGCGGCTGAAGATGACGGCATCAGGAATGCCTGCCGGCATTTCGGATGGATCGAATGAAAATCAGGAAAGCAAAAACAGCCGATCTCGATCAGATCGAAAGAATCTATGATCATATTCATGATTTTGAAGAATCCGGTGTTGTTACGATCGGCTGGATCAGAG
>JAEEGF010834790.1_pt1 | contig 29514 bp, 16 predicted proteins | sample 9134171 | NCBI WGS metagenome assembly JAEEGF01 (sample SAMN16246542, study PRJNA631951) | gut metagenome | biome: gut microbiome; feature: rumen; material: AP-attached | host: Bos | place: Iran: Karaj | collected 2018-10 | reverse complement strand
TGTCACCTTGCACAATGCACTGATACGATGTATAGCCTATTCCAGGTATCTGGAACAAGGTCTCTGTAATCATTGCTCCGCCAAAAAGTCCTGGAAGTGAGCCGCCAAGAAGTGTAATTATAGGAATAAGAGTATTTCTGAAGGCATGATGATTAACTACCTTACTCTCAGAAAGTCCCTTAGCCCTTGCCGTACGGATATAATCTGAATTAAGGACCTCGAGCATATTGGTTCTTGTATAACGCATCATTGAACCGATACTTACTACGGTGAGAGTTACAACAGGAAGTATCATATGCTTTGCGATATCGATAATTTTTCCTGTCGGTGTAAGTGATTCATGCATACGTCCAACAATACCGTAAAGATCAACCCATCCAAGCTTAACTGAGAATATGTATTTAAGAATTGTCGCAAAGAAAAAGCTAGGAAGTGAAATACCAATAAGCGCAACTACCGTAATGGTATAGTCAGCAACAGAATACTGCTTTCTTGCTGCTAATATTCCAAGCGGAATTGCGATAATCATTTCAAGAATAAAACTTACAAGTGCAAGTGCGAAAGAATACCATATTACACTTGAAAACTTTTGAAGAACCGGCTGATTCCAGAACCATGAATCGCCAAAATCCATTCTTATTGCACGGCTGGCCCACTGAAAATAGCCTTGCAGTATGCCTACATCAAGTCCGTACTGCTCGTTCAGCTGCTTTACCCATTCCTGGTAGCTCTTTGCTCCAGGTCTTGTTGCAAGCGCCATCGCCTGCTGCTCTACATAAGAAGTAGGCATGCAGCGCATAATGCCATATATAATAAGTGATACGAAGAAAAGAAGAACTACTGAAATCAATAATCTCTTTATTATAAACTTCTTCATACTAATCAACTGCTCCTTTTAATCATCCAAAGACATTTCGCAGATATAATGCACAACTGACATTACAGCTGCGAAGTATCTTTGGCGAAATCTCCTGATTCAAAAATAAGTAATACCGCGCCTGACCTATCTCAGGCGCCGGTATACTTAATATTCCCGATTTAGAACGAATTGTAATAATCGTAATGGGATTATTTCATAGCCATCTTTTCTATTTCATTAGCATATGAATAATAGGTTGTCTGATCCTTTGCGATTGTATCAATATTGATACGCTCTGTTGAATAAATTACGCAATCCTGTCTCTGATATACAGGGATTTCAACTGCATAATCAACGATATAATCAAGACATTCCTTATAAAGAGCCTTACGAACTGCCTGGTCTGTAGTAATTCTTGCTTCTTCTACCATGCTATCAAGCTCTGGCTGGTTGATTTTGTACATATAAGCTGAACCACCATTTGAATCATATATCTGGTACATATCAGGATCGATAGTTGTCTGCCAAGCTGCGCACCAGAGTTCTGCTGTACCGCCCTCTGTTGATGACCAAAGGATTGAAGAATCTGAAAGGTCATTTATCTTAAGATCAAAGCCTATGCTTGCAAATGCCTCTGAAGCTGCTGTAAGGATACCAAATGATGGGTGATCACCTGATCCGCCGCCGCCAATGAGTATTTCATAGCTAAGCTTTGCGCCTTCCGGAGCTGCTGTAACCTTGCCGTTTTCAACTGTATAGCCTGCTGCTGAAAGATATCCAAGAGCTGCATTAAGAGCTGCAGCATACTTATCATCCTCGCTCATGCCATCTGTATAAATAGGATTTCCATCAACATCCTTTGAGAAAGCAATTGCATAATCAGGGTCTGATGCCTGTGGTGCTGCCCATGATGTATTAGAAATAGGATAATTGATAACCGAAGCTGCCTCGCCGTAGTAAGAATCAATAACAACGTCACGATATACAGCTATAACTGTAGCAATGGCCTTTCTTAAATTCTTAGATGCATCAGAAGAAGGATCATCTCCTACCTTAACATTTTCAGAATTCATACCGATATAACCATATCCTCTTGTATCTGTAAGGATTGTAGTAAGCTTATCACCTGAAAGCTCGCCATTTGAGTTCTCGCCCTTGATCTGATCGATAGCTGACTTTGAAGCTGATGGATCTGAAATATCAAGAGTTCCCTGAACTACACCCGGCTCCTTATCTGCATTTGATGTAACCTTGAACTGGAGATCCTTGATAAGAGGTGCACCCTTATAATAGTTCTCATTAGCCTTCATGTAAACAGTCTTATTCTCGTACTTATCAAATACGTAAGGACCTGCTCCAAGAGGAGATGTTGTCTTAGCACGAACTGTTGAAAGATTTCCCTTTTCAAAACCAAAGGACTCATTATCATAATCATAAAGAGCTGTATCACCATAGTAATGAAGAGGCTGAACCGGAATACCAAGGCTATAAATAGCTGTAGCATCAGTTTCTGTAAGAGTAACCTTTACAGAATAATCACCGGTCTTCTGAATACCTGCAATAGACTTAACTGAATCACCTGTAGCTATTGAGTTCTTGTAAGAATCATCAAGATAGCTGAACAATGAATCTCCAGCATTCTCTGTATCTGAAAGAAGCTGGTAATCTCCGCCGTATGCTGTTACAAGCTCTGCCCAGTAGTCTGCATATGATGGAACATCTTCTCCTGTAAGCGTAAAGGTCTTTCCACTTGCTGTTGTAATTGAGCCATCTTCATTTGCAGTTGCAAAGCCCCAGTTAGCCATACCATTAGCTACTTCATTTTCAAGACTTACATATCCATTTGCTATGCAGTAATCACAGATTGACTTTGCAAAAGCCTCTCCTGCTGCTGGAAGATCTGTCTCAAAGAACTGCTTCTGCTGATCTTCTGTATAATATGTAAAATCAGTATTTTCAGCGCCCTTTTCAAGAAGAAGATTTACTAAAGTGGTTGATCCACTTCTATATTCCTCCATTCCCTTAATAGGAAGTGAGTAAAGTGACATACCACCATCATATGATGGATCTGCATAAACATACATTGAGAAAATTACATCATCAGCTGTAAGCTTCTCGCCATCTGAGAATAAAATGTCGTCGCGAAGAGTGAACTCATAATCAACCGACTTATCAGCATTCTCAGTTACAGTACAGTCTGCAATACCATAATAAGTATAATCTGTACCATTATAAGACTTTGTCTCACCTTCGATACCATTGTAGATGATTTCACCTGCACGGTCATTTCCTAAAAGATAAACTGCAGTAAAATCAGCAACGTTCTGGTCTGGAACTGAAGCAGCAAAGAACTCACTGAACTTTTCACTGAAATCATCTGCTGCAATTACAAGAGGGGTGTCACTTGATGTGACAGCTGGGGTCTCAGTAGTTGCTGCTGTTGTACTTTCCTGTGAATCTCCTGAATTAGCTGCAGTTGTTGCTTCCTGAGAATCTTTCTCAGTAGCGGCTGTTGTTGCCTGAGTTGTAGTGTTTTCATTTTTAGCCTCACCACAAGCTGTAAGGCTTGCAAGCATAGATCCTGCTACAGCTACAGACAGGAAGCGCTTTGCAAATTTTTTGTTAAGTCTCATAATATTTCCTCCTCTGAAATATCTATATGTTTACCCCGTTATAGGGATTAACACCAAAGTAATAATAAATTATTTCTCAAGAACTACCTTTGAAAATTTCTTATTATAAAATAATCCAAAACCCATAGCTATTGCTATGATAACTACTCCTAGACCTAAAAAAACAAACTCCCTGCTAATACCTTCTATGTTCCTGTTCTTTACTATAAAAACAACATCACAGATAATGACTAATGCTGCCACAACTATCTGACCTATCATTGAATGCTTCATCCTAGCAATGCTACCATCGAACTGTGGCCTTGACATTCTAAGGCTTTTTGACTCAGAGGACATTTTTAGCAGCACATAATCAATTAAACCTAAGATAAAATACCCTGCTGTGAGAAACTGAACAAAATATGGAAGTACCACCCATACCGTCCTCGAGGACGGTGAATTAAGCATTCCCTGAAGGCATATTACTGTAATAACCGCTGCTATAAATAAAAAGCAAACTACAGCATAAAGCCCCTTTTCCTTTTTGCTACATGAAAGTGAATAGAATTCTCCATCGTAATAAAACTTATCTTTAAATTTTCCTTTTCCATCCACCTCCGGCGTATGCCTAAAATCATCTTTATACGGATTATGTATTATCATAATGCTCCAAATCATTATTATTGTCAGACTATGCCATATTACGCATTACCATATCCAGCCAGCTTTATATTAGAACATCAAACTATGCTTTTGCTTTAATATATCAGCCTATGTCTTTACATTAACATGTCCAGATATTCTTCGTAAGTAAATGCAGCTAGTGGCATTTTCCTTATCGGCTACTTCTTGCCTAGATTTTCCATATTAAATATAAAAAAGGCGCTTTTACTTTATAAGCCTTCGCTCATAAAGATATAAAAACGCCTTTGTCCTTATATATTATGTAGACACTCAATTATCGATCAATAAATCGCGAAGCCACCGCTTTTATGTAATTCAATTCTTATGCAATGCAATTCAATTCAATTTGATACAAACTGCACTCACCCTTCCATTATAGAATAAAATGAACAAAAGTCAAGATTAAAATTGCTCAATGTCGTAAACTCCCGATAAATTTTGTTTAAAGCAAAAATAATATACTTGATTAATTTTCATTTTTTTACGGTGCAATTTTAATATTTATGATTTATTTTAATCTCGATAATTATTGTAACTATTTCATCATCCAGAAATAGTAAATTTTCGATTATTACTCTAACTCGAAGGCTCCAGTATATAGCTGATAATACTGTCCCTTCATGTTGATAAGCTCTTCATGAGAACCTCTCTCAATTATTTTTCCATGATCTAGAACTATAATGACATCAGAATTCTTTACAGTTGAAAGACGATGTGCTATTACAAATACTGTCCTTCCCTTCATAAGAGCATCCATTCCGCGCTGTACTATCTGCTCAGTACGGGTATCAATTGAAGATGTCGCCTCATCCATTATCATAACAGGCGGATCTGAAACTGCTGCCCTAGCAATCGAAAGGAGCTGTCTTTGTCCCTGAGAAAGGTTTGCTGCATCATTATAGAGCATAGTGTTATAACCATCAGGAAGACGAGTTATAAAATCATCCGCTCCGACCAGCTTTGCTGCCTTTATGCACTCTTCATCGCTAGCGTCAAGTTTACCGTAGCGTATATTATCCATAACACTGCCCGTAAAAAGATGTGTATCCTGAAGCACAACGCCAAGAGATGTCCTGAGCGCGCCCTTCTTTATCTTATTGATATTGATTCCATCATATCTGATCTTTCCATCAGCGATATCATAAAATCTGTTAATAAGATTGGTTATTGTGGTCTTTCCTGCACCGGTAGCACCTACAAAGGCTACCTTTTGGCCCGGTTTTGCATTTATTGTTATGTTATGAAGAACAATCTTATCAGGATTATAACCAAAATCCACATCATCAAGCGTTACTGCTCCTGTAAGCTTTGTATAGGTGACGCTTCCGTCAGCTGCGTGAGGATGCTTCCATGCCCACATTCCGGTCTTCTCTTTTGTTTCAACAATATTACCATTTTCTTCTTTGCAGTTAACTAAAGTAACATAACCCTCATCTGCCTCTGGCACTTCATCAAGCAGCTGAAAAATTCTAGAACAGCCTGCAAGACCCATTACAACAGCATTCACCTGGTTCGATACCTGTCCGACATTGCCGCAGAACTGCTTGGTCATATTAAGGAATGGAACAATAATGCTAATTCCAAGTGGAAGAGCACTTATTGAAACATTAGGAACCTTTGCAATAAGCATAGCACTTCCTATTATTGCTACAACAACGTAGAGAATATTACCTACATTATTGAGAATAGGTCCAAGTATATTGGCGTTCTTATTAGCATTATTAGATACTTCGCATAGCTTTTCATTTATCTGATCAAAGGCTCTTTCCGCATCTTCCTCATGATTAAACACCTTTATTACCTTCTGTCCTGTCATCATCTCTTCGATGAAGGCTTCAGTTTTTGCTACCTGCTGTTGCTGCTGAATGAAAAATCTAGAAGACTTTCCACCGATTTTCTTTGTAATAAAAAGCATTATTGCAAGTCCTGTAACAACAACAATGGTTAGCCATAGACTATAATATATCATAATGCAGAAAACCGTAAAAACAACTATTCCTGCCTGTAAAAGCTGCGGAAAACTCTGAGAAATCATCTGTCTTAACGCATCAATATCATTTGTGTAATAACTCATGATATCGCCATGTCCGTTGGTATCAAAGAACTTTACAGGAAGGTCCTGCATGCGCCCGAACATTTTCTTTCTCATCTTATCAAGTGTTCCCTGGGTTATTACCGCCATCAGCTGATTAAACACAATGGCTGCTATGAGCGAGAGCACGTAGAGTGCCACTAATATCAGAACATATTTAAATACATCGCTCTTAATATCTTCCCAGGAGCCGTTTTCCCAGTTAGACTCGATAAGTCCGATAACATTCTGTGTAAAGACTGCCGGTATGGAAGATACGACCGCACTGAAAATAATCAAAAATATTACTAACGGCATCATCACCGGATAAAAGGATCTAACCATTTTTATTACTCTTTTGGCAGTTCCTTTCTTTATGACTCCGCCCTTTCCTCTTCCCCTAGGGCCTTTCATGGCTTCTTTTTGAACTTCATCTATATTTTTCTTATTATCTGCCATTTTTTCCCTCCTTTCAATCCTTTTCCTGCTTATTCTGAGAAATGTAGATTTCCTTATAGATAGCATTGCTTTCAATAAGTTCACTATGCGTTCCTATGGCATTTATCCTGCCATTATCTAGAACGATTATCTTATCTGCATTTTCGATTGAAGAAGTACGCTGCGCAATTATAATCTTGGTTGTTTCAGGAAGAGATTCCTTCATTGCAGCCCTGATATAAGCATCTGTTTTTGTATCAACTGCACTTGTAGAATCGTCCATTATAAGAATCCTAGGCTTTTTAAGTATTGCTCTTGCTATGCAAAGTCTCTGCTTTTGTCCACCTGATACATTAGTACCGCCCTGCTCGATATGGGTTTCATACTTATCTGGGAACTGCTCGATAAATTCATCTGCACATGAAAGCCTGCAGGCCTCTTTTATTTCCTCAATAGAAGCCTCCTTATTTCCCCAGCGCAGATTTTCTATAATTGTTCCGCTAAAGAGAGTATTCTTTTGAAGAACTACAGAAACTGCATCACGAAGGGTCTTGATATCGTAATCCTTAACATCTCTTCCTCCTACCTTTACACAGCCCTCAGTAGCATCGTAAAGCCTTGGTATAAGCTGAATAAGTGTAGATTTAGAAGAACCTGTACCACCTATGATTCCTATCGTCTCACCGGATTTTATATGAAGCTCGATATCACTTAAGGCATTCTTCTTAGCCTTAGCAGAATATTTAAAGGAAACTTTTTCAAAATCTATGCTTCCATTATCAACGCTCATTATAGGATTTTCTGGATTAGCAAGGGTAGGTTTTTCGTCTATTACCTGCACTATTCTCTCAACAGCTTCACGTGACATTGTAAGCATTACAAATACCATTGAAAACATCATAAGACTTGAGAGAATCATAAAGCTGTAGGTAAGAAGAGCTGAATACTGTCCTACATCAAGCTCTCTTCCATGAGTGCTCATTATGAGATACGAACCAAATGAAATTACAAATACCATGACAGAGTAAAGACAGAACTGCATCAGAGGACCATTCCAGGCAAGAAGTCTTTCAACGCTTGTAAAGTCATTTTTTACTTCGCCTGAGGCCTTATTGAACTTTTCTTTTTCATACTCTTCCCTGTCAAAGGACTTAACTACCCTGATAGCCTTTACATTTTCTTCTACAGAACTGTTAAGGGCATCGTATTTCTTAAATATCCTTCTAAAAATAGGCATTGCCTTAAGTGCAATACCAAAGATTCCAAAACCTAAAATAGGAACCACAACAACAAAGATCCATGCCATCTTTCCGCCTAGCTTAAAAGCCATAAAGAAAGCAAAAATGAGCATAAGAGGGCTTCTTACAGCAACTCTTATTAACATCATGAATGCCATCTGCACATTGGTAATATCAGTTGTAAGTCTTGTTACAAGAGAAGGCGTTGAAAATTTGTCGATATTTTCAAAAGAATAGTTCTGAATTGAATAGAACATATCCTTTCTTAGATTTTTTGCAAAGCCGGTAGATGCCCTAGAACATACTACGGCCGCAATAATTCCGAACGAAAGGGATAAAAGTGCCATCATGACAAGGATAAGACCATCCTTAATGACAAGATTCATTTCTGCGTCGTCCCTTATATTATTAACAAGGTTTGAAATTACAAACGGAATAAGACATTCCATTATTACCTCTAATGTAACAAATAAAGGCGATAACAGAGTATCACGTTTGTATTCACGGATGCTTTTTGCAAGCTTCTTATACATATAATGCCTCCTTAATTTTCACTTCATTTCTCTCTTCTTTTTCTTCTTTTTCTCTTTTTTCACTTCTATTTTTCTAATGCACCAATCTATTATTATAAAAAATAATTCGTCTAATGTCAAATTGTTTTAAAATTCGCGTATGTGTCAAGTATTCCTTAATTTATCAGTTTTCCAGCTGGAATAACTTTAAGAAAAATTTTAAATTTTAGCGCTTTAGTGTTTTAATACTTTAACGCGTTAATGTATTGACTTTTATTTTTTTTGTGCTATAATACACACATATTTAAAGAAAACGAGGAAAAATAATGGAAGAATATGCGTTTATAGGTCTTGGACTTATCGGAGGATCGATAGCTAAAGCTATCAGAAAAGTTAATCCAAGTGCCAAAATTACAATTTTTGATCATCACGCAGGTGAAATCAATATAAATAAGATCGGAATTAAAAGCGGCGCAGAGCTTGCCTTAGAAGACGGTGTCGCAAATAAAGTCACCGGAAACATAAAGGATTTATCTAGTGCCGATTACATTTTCCTTTGTGCTCCTGTAATCAAAAACATTGAGTATTTAAAGGATTTAAAGCCTATTATAAAGGAATCAGTTATAATCACTGATGTCGGAAGCGTTAAAAATGAAATAGTTACTGCTGCTGAAGAGCTAGGCCTCTCCTCTGTTTTTGTAGGAGGACACCCAATGGCAGGTTCAGAAAAGACCGGCTATGCAAATTCCTCTGACAGATTACTTGAGAATGCCTATTACATCATCACACCTTGTCATAATGGTGAATCAATTCGCAAGGCTCAACAGCTCAAGGAATTAGTAGCTTCGATTCATGCACTTCCTGTAATCCTTGATTCTAAGTCTCATGATGGAACTGTCGCAACAATCAGCCATGTTCCTCATCTTGTAGCCTGTGCACTTGTTGAGCTCGTTAAAAAGAACGACGATCAAAACGAAACTATGCGCACCCTGGCAGCAGGCGGCTTTAAGGATATCACTAGAATTGCAAGCTCCTCTCCTGCAATGTGGCGCGATATATGCCTTTCAAATTCAGAGGCTATTTCAAATTATCTTGGAGAACTTATCAATTCACTTTCAGAAATCAAGAATGCCGTTGATGAAAAATCTCCTGAATATATCTCAGCGCTTTTCAATGATGCAGGCACCTACCGCAGCACCATTCCAAATTCGAAGGGACTTTTGAACCGCTACTACGAAATCTTTGTAGACCTTGCCGACGAGCCGGGAGCCATAGCTTCAATCGCTACTCTGCTTGCCGTAAATTCCATAAACATCAAGAACATCGGCATTGTTCATAACCGTGAATTTGAGCAGGGCGTGCTCCGTATAGAGACCTATGACGAAGAAGCTGAAAAGAAGGCCATTACAATTCTAAGCGACCATGCATATAAAATTTATCTTAGGCATTAAGAAAGTTAAAATTCATAAGTAAAACGGAGTCGTTTAAGGCTCCGTTTTCGTCTTTACAAATGGTTTCAATTATCAATTATTTATCTGAACCTAACTTAAATACCCTCTTTAGTCTCTCATCGCTCTTTAAAAGCATCTTTGCCTTTTCCCTATACTCTTCAAGGTGAAGATAGGTATATCTGAAAGGCTTGATGTTCGGAGCATAATCAATAGCGTCAATGAACTCATTCACGTCTAAATTAAGAGTCTCCACATAATCCCAGAAACCTGTATCGGTAAAAATGGTATCTATTCTCTTGTATCTATGATCCTGAACTAGTGCCATAAGATAAGATGCTATGCCTACCTGAATTCCATGTAGCTGCGGATGAGCCGAACGCTGATCTAAAGCATGTGATATAAGATGCTCACTTCCGCTTGTCGGCGCACTTGAACCTGCAATTTCATTTGCTATTCCGCTCATAGCAAGCGAATCCAAGAGTTCTTTAAGGAAGCGTTCGTCATGAATATCCTTAAACGGTGTTCTTACAAAGCTATTTACTGCCTTCTTAGAAATCATGGCTGCAACATCATTTACATGCGCTTTGCCATTATCCTCTTCAAACTGCCAGTCATAAAGTGCTGTAATCTTAGCCACCATATCTCCTATTCCGGAATAAATAAATTTTTCAGGTGCCGAACTGATTACATCAGTATCTACAAGTATTGCGTAAGCAACTGCTGCAGGAACTGACTTTCTTCTACCATTTATTAGGAGTGATGCACTTGCGCTTGAAAATCCATCAGAGGATGAACTTGTTGGAACACTTATAAAAGGCTTAGTTAATAGAAAACCGCAATACTTTGCAGCATCTATTACCTTTCCGCCGCCTATTCCCACAACTGCCATTGTTTTATTTGGCATTGAGAAGGCAAGTTCTGTAATATCTGATAGTTCGACCGTATCAAGTTCCTGATACTGAAGGACATCAATTCCTTCCTCCTTAAGAGAATTCATTACATCGCCGCCGAACATGTCAATAAGACCGTTACCAAATAAAATAACTACCTTAGTAAGCTCGGCCTCTCTTAATACCTGACCGATATGCTTTAAAACACCCTTTTCAACCTTTAAAATTGCCGGTATGGCTATAGAAGTTTTTCCTAACACTATTTTATCCACCTTTTTTAATTATTTTACTATTGTCAGACAATTGTACCATTTTATTACATTATTTGCAAGATAAAAAAAGCACTTTAAGTCATAGACTTAAAGTGCTTTTTCAATTTATTAATGAAGATTGTAGGTATTATAATCCGAGCATCTCAAGCTCCTGTGTTGTTGAAACAACAAGCTTTTCTGCCTTCTTGGCATTTGCTCCTACCATGCCGCTCCAGCCGGCAATGCTTTCTGTGATCTCATCAATAATTGTAGTAGCAGCAAGATTAGCTACTCCAGCCTTCGCATTCTTAGAAACCTGGAATTTATTCTTATTTACATCTAATATCCAGACCTGATTTCTATCATCTATAGCTGGAAATACAATGACATTTGAAAAACCATGCTTTACTAATTCTGGTTTTCCTGCCGTAAAATTTTTGTCTTTGATGGCATTGTAAAAACTTACTATATCCTCATATACATTTTTGGTCTTCACATACTTAATCTTAAATCCAAGCATAGCGTACCTCCAAAATTATTACCATTTAATAAATTTATTATTGCTTTTTTAGTCACCTTTTCTATCAATTGTAAAACAACAATTAAATAATAATACATAAAGACTATTTTTACAACACCTAATTTTGAATTTTATATCACAAAATTAGCACTTGACAAAATAAAAAATAGTGTTCTCACGCTATTTTACAGCATTAGAACACTATTTCCATTTTTCTTCACTTTTTATTTTTGTTTAATATCACTATTTAAATGCTAAATTTCTCAAGTTAGCTGTACAAAATCACCAAATCATTCACACACACCGATATCAAGTAGAACAAATTCTTTTTCCTCATCGCCCTCTTTCATCTTAATTTCTACTGTATGCTCTTTTTTGGATACATCATTAAGTACCAGCTCTGTCGCTACATTTCCCCAGCCATCAGCGCTATAGCCCTCAAGATTACATTTATGCTTCCCGTCAATGATTACCTCTGCTGCGCCGTAATTCTCATTCTTATACTGTCTATAAGCTATAAGAAGCTTACTGAAATCACCTGTAAAAGTCATCGGTGCATTACCTGTCTTTTCATGAACATAGCCTTCTTTGTAGGTAAAGCAGTCTATGTCTTTTCTTTCAAAGCAGCCGTTTTCTATTTCTGCTAGCTCAATATTCTTAATACCGCTATAATAGAAGCCATACTTCCATTTTTCCGGAAGCTCTGGAATTTCTTCCTCCGGCTTTTCTCCTATTCTCTCCGCTGCTTTATCAAAATAGTATTTGATAAAATCAGCAATGAGAGCATGTCCTACATTATTAGGATGAGCTTCATCAGATGCATAATCTCCGCTAAAATTCATTCTTCCGGCTTCGATTTCAGGTGTTATGGCATCCTTTACACTTATCATTCCTACATCATAATGCTCTCCTATTTCCTTCATGTGATCCTGGGCGCTGTAGCCATTCTCAAGAACTGTAAATATTAGTATCACAGCAGGATGTTTTTCTCTTGAAAGGGTCTTTCTCACGAGACTTTCATACATTGCCTTGCTCTGCGGATCTGTGCCATCATTTACTGCAAATTCAATAAATACAATATCAGGCTCTATGCTCTCACCTGACTTAGTATCCTCAAAAAGCAACTGCTTCGTGCTTCTTAAAAGGCCTAGTGTAGAAGGCGTTCCAGGAATTCCGGCATTAACATAATTTACCCCTGAGGCAGAATTATTCTTTGCAAATACTTCATCAAGCCACGCACTTGATACGCCTGCATAGCACAGCTCGCTCTTAGTTGCATTCATTCCCTGCGTAATAGAGCCTCCAAGATAGGACACAGTAATCTTCTCTCCATTATTTATTTTATCAAAAACTCTCTGAAGTCTTGCTGTATTTCCTATTGATACAAGAGAGCGCTTTACCATCTCGCTGTCTGTAACTCGGCCATCTAGTTCTATGTCTATATTAGCTGCAGGAACTTTCAGGCTATCTTCTGCGGCTGCATTTCCTTCAGTACTAGAGTCCGCATTACCTTCTATGCTTCCTTCGGTATTACCATAAGCACCAGCTCCGGTATTTTCAGAGTTATTATCTGCTGCATTATCTTTAGCTGAATCTGCACTGCTCTCTGCAGGCTCTCCTTTATTAGCTGCATTACTGCAGCCTGTCTGAAATATCATCATCAAAACCACTACACAGGCTAAAACCTTCTTCATATTACCTGATTTTCCCTTTTTCATCCTTATCTCCCTTTATTAATCTGATTCCACATTATTAATTCCAATAACTTAAATTCCAATAACTTAAATTCCAATAACTTAAATTCCAATAACTTAAAGTCTCTAACCTCGCTCCAAAATCACTGAAGCAAGGCTATGCCATAGGCCGGAAGCCTTAAAATTCCATTTTCAAGCGTAATCTCTCCGCCATCAGCAGATAGCATTCCCTTAACGGAATATTCCATTCCCGCATTATTTATCATGCTTATGTCTATTTCAGCAGCCGCTTTTCCTGAATTAATAACTATCAGGATATCATCTGCACTATCTTTTTTATCTTCCATTTTCTTATAATAGGCCATGACATTTCCATCAGTTATTTCTTCACCGGGCGTATCGGTATCACTTGCATAAAGAGCTATAATATCTTCTTCTATGCTTATTTTACCTCTTGATAGAGCCGGAAAGGTATTTCTAAGTCTTATCGCTTCCTTTACATAGTTATATATGGAGCCTTCATCCTTTTCCTGAACTGAAAGATCCGGGTATTTTTGCTTAATATCCTCCATTCCTGAAGGACCTTTGCACATTCCCTCATCAGTTCCCCACTGCATCGGGCCTCTCTTATTTTCGTCTATGCCAGTACCCTTCATTCCAATTTCTTCACCGTAATAAACAAAGGCATTTCCTGACATTAAAAGATTAAGTCCCTGCGCGAATTTCACCTGCGTGCGGCCATCTCCCGGGAAATACCCTGCAGAGCGCCCCATATCATGGTTGGTATAAAAAGGCGCATCAATGGCGCTTTCAGAATAACTACGGATGCTATCTTCTAAGGTCATCTGACTTTTCACGTAATAAGAAGCCGTTTGGGTTCCCTTTGCTACAGATGCAATGATACCGCTCTTATCAGCAAAGTCAAAATCGAAAAGACTATCTATTCCGCTTCCATAATATTTAGCGTAGGTAGAAGAGCTAAGCCAGCATTCTCCTACTATATAAGCCTCAGGAGATACGCTCTTTACATAGTCATTGAACCATTTTAAGATTTCAATATTTTTTTCGTCATTTCCTGATACATATTCCTTTACAGCATCTAGTCTAAAACCGTCAACTCCCTTATCAAGATAGAATTTCGCTATTTTTTCTATTTCGGCACGTACTGCTTCATTTTCAAGATTCAAATCCGGCATTTCAGACCAGAACGGACACTCATAATACCAATTAGTCCCGCTCAATAGAGTGCAGCCCGTACTGTTCGTCCTCTTGAAGTTGTAATAAGCCACATATGGACACTTTTCTAAATCAGGCTCTGCCTCTTTATCAAGCCCCTTTAGATAGCTCTCTGCCTCCTTGAACCATTCATGCTCAGAAGAGGTATGATTTATTACAAAATCCATTATTACCTTGATTCCGCGCTTATGAGCCTCTTCAATCAAAAGCTCAAAATCTTCCATGCTTCCATATTCAGGATCAATTTCGTAATAATCCACCACATCATACTTGTGATAGGTCTTCGAGGTATTGACAGGCATAAGCCATATTCCGGTAAAGCCTAGATCTGAATCAGTTTCAGGATTTCCGTCATTAATATAATCGAGCTTTTCACAAATGCCCTTTAAATCACCTATTCCGTCACCATCAGTGTCATAAAAGGAATAAGGAAAAATCTCATAAAAAGTCCTGCATTTATCATCAATCATCTTTAGCTCATTAGCACTATTAACTGCCTTCATTAAAAGATAACCCTTACCGGTCTCCTCTTTCTCCTTATCCCCTCCTTTACCCAAAAGAATGTCCGTAAGCTCATCGGTAGTTTTACCGTCATCCTTTGATTCATCTTTTGCGTCAGCTTCACCAGCATTTTCACCATCGTCTACTACACTAATTACCGTACTTGTAGTTGTACTCTCCTTTACCTTCTCCTGTCCGCACCCCGTAAATGCCACAGGAAGGACGCCTACGGCCAGGATAGCCGTAAGAGCCCTGTATAAGCCCTTAGATTTCATTATAAATCCCCTTCTCTGCCTATTCCATTATTCAGTACTAGTACCAATAAAATCAAATATTGATGTCTGGCTGGTTTTTGGAAGGTCTCCTAATATTCCGAGTGAATCGAGCACCTGAAGTGTCTTATCACCGATTTTTCCTATTCTGCCGAACTCCTCTTGCGATACATATCTTCCGGCTCTGAACGCTTTTATTATCTGCTCTGCAGCAAGTCCGCCGACACCAGCCACAGTAGAAAGTGCCGGCATTATGCTATGTTCATCCATTATCTGGAAGTTATTAGCATGTACCTTTTTTAAATCTATCTTAGCAAATTTAAAGCCTCTAGCATACATTTCCAGCACAAGATGCATGTCATCAAGCTGATTTGATTCTGCTGCCTTTAGCTTTTCACCTGCTGCCTTACGCGCATTATAATCATTGATATAGCCTAATAGATGCTCCTTACCAAGCGCCATTTTTTCATAATCGAACTGCTTTGCTCTGATGGAAAAATACGCCGAGTAGTAAGCTAGCGGATAATAAACCTTGAAATAAGCTATTCTAAGCGCCATCATGACATACGCGCAGGCATGCGCCTTAGGGAACATATAGCCTATCTGCTTACATGACCAGATATACCAGTCAGGAACGCCCTTTTCAACCATCAAAGGCTCCATCCATTCATCCTTCAGTCCTTTTCCCTTACGAACTGCTTCCATTATCTTAAAGGCCTTATCATTTTCAAGGTGATACTGCTGAATGAGACAGGTCATGATATCATCTCTTGTACAGATAGCTGTCTGAAGGGTACACTTCTTCTGAAGTATGAGTTCTTGAACGTTTCCAAGCCAAACACCGGTACCGTGAGATAGACCTGAAATTCTTATAAGGTCTGAAAAGGCCTGAGGCTTAGTATCCTTAAGCATCTGCATAACGAAGTTAGTTCCCATTTCAGGAATGCCAAGGCTTCCAAGCGGTACATCATCAATATCCTCAGAAGTAATTCCCAGAGGGGCCGGTGACTCGAAAAGCCCAAGCACCTTTTTATCATCAAATCTTATATCCTTAGCATTAACCCCTGTAATATCCTCAAGGAACCTGATCATTGTAGGATCATCGTGTCCTAGAATATCAAGCTTTAGGAGGTTGTGGTCAATACTATGGTATTCAAAATGCGTAGTTATATGAGTATCATCCTTAGGTGGATGCTGAACCGGGGTAAAGGTCTCTATTTCATAACCGATAGGCATAACTACAATTCCGCCAGGGTGCTGACCTGTAGTAGTTTTTACGCCTATAATTCCTGTAGCTAGTCTCTCTACCTCTTCTGGTCTCATGTTGGTTATTCCAAAGTCCTCATTATACTTAAGAACATAGCCATAAGCTGTCTTTTCTGCTATTCCTTCTATGGTTCCCGCTCTAAAAGTCTGACCTGCACCGAAAATAACCTCGGTATAAGCATGGGCCTTCGGCTGATATTCACCAGAGAAATTAAGGTCTATATCCGGCTCCTTATCACCGTTAAAGCCAAGGAAGGTCTCGAAAGGAATATTATGTCCATCCTTTATGAGCATCTTTCCGCACTTAGGGCACACTCTATCTGGCATATCACAGCCTGAGAGCGCCATATAAGGCTGAACTGCCTCTGAATCAAAATCAGCGTAATGACAGTTCTCGCAGTAATAATGCGGTGGAAGTGAATTAACCTCCGTAATACCTGACATATTAGCAACGAAGGAGGAACCTACCGAACCTCTAGATCCAACTAAATATCCATCCTCATTAGATTTCCAAACGAGCTTTTGCGCGATAATGTACATAACCGCAAAGCCGTTAGAAATAATTGAATTCAGCTCATGCTCTAGTCTTTCAGATACCTGAGGTGGAAGATCCGGACCGTACTGCTTATGTGCAGTGTCATAACAGATTTTTCTTAAAATTTCATCAGAGTGCGGAATTACAGGCGCGCACTTATCCGGATAAACCGGTGAAATCTTTTCTATCATATCTGCTATTTTATTTGTATTTGTAATAACGACCTCTTCAGCCTTCTTCTCGCCAAGATACGAAAACTCCTTGAGCATTTCCTCTGTAGTATGGAAATACAAAGGCCCCTGCTTTTCAGGCACAGGGAAAGGCTGTCCCTCCTTGCGGACAGGATGCTTTTTCTTTGAATTAAGTACTATTGAACGAAGAATTGCATCCTCTGGATTCATGAAATGAACATCACCCGTTGCTACTACTAACTTTCCTAGTTCATCGCCTAACCTGATTATTCTCTTATTTAACTCTATTAAATCCTCTGGCCCAGATTCATACTGGTCCTTATCATCTATAAGATATTGATTATTTCCAAGAGGCATTATCTCAAAATAGTCATAAAAATCCGCTATTCTCTTGATTTCCTCCATTGGCATGGCTCTTTCAACCGCGTCAAAGAGCTCACCCGAAGAACACGCACTTCCAACAATAAGCCCTTCTCTGTGCGCTATGAGATTACTCTTTGGTACGAGCGGCTTCTTACGCTGTGACATATACTTAAGATTTGAATCTGAAACCAAATGATATAAATTAATTCTTCCGATTTCATTTTTAACAAGTATTGTGCAATGATGAGGTCTCATTCTCCTAAAGGTCGCTTCCTTTAGCTTTAGGTTATTTACGTCCTTTAGATACTTGATGCCCTGATCCTTGAATTTTTTAAGGCACTCAACATAGATGTCAGCAGTACAGCCAGCATCATCAACAGCGCGGTGATGGCTCTCAAGAACGCAGTTAAGTGCTTCAGCAACAGTATCAAGCTTGTAATTACTAAGCTCTGGAAGAAGAATTCTTGCCATTTCCATGGTATCACCATAGGTTTCAGACACCCTGTCAAGCATGCCTAAATCATTTGCATTTTTTCTTATAAAGCCTACGTCGAAGTTTGCATTGTGTCCTACAAGGATGCAGCCCTCACAAAAGTCAAGGAACTGAGGTATTACAGTAGTTATATCAGGTGCATCTGCTACCATAGCATCTGAAATATGGGTGAGTTCCTGTATCCTAAAAGGAATCGGCTCGCCCGGATTAATAAAGGTAGAATATTTATCAGTAATCTTACCATCTATTACCTTAACGGCACCAATTTCAATTATCTTATTCTTCTCATTTGAAAAACCGGTAGTTTCTATATCAAATACTACTGCAGGACAGTCTATTTCCTGCTCCTTAGCCGCTTTATAGGATACAACAAGGTCATCTACAAGGTATGCCTCCATACCATAAATTACCTTGAACTTCTTTAATCTCTCGGTTTCTTCTTCATTCAATCCCTTTTTCATATCTCCAAGAGTCCTGTTTGCAACAGGAAAGGCTTGAACATCACCGTGATCAGTAATTGCTACAGCAGGCATTCCCCAATTAAAGGCCGTCTTAACAATATCCTTAGGGCTAGGAAGCGCATCAAATTCAGAATAGCTAGTATGAAGATGTAGCTCAACTCTCTTCTTTGGATAGGTATCCTTTCTCTTTACTTCAAAGGAAGGAATTTTCTTAATTCCTTCAACCGATAAAATTCCAAGTTCCTTTGAATAGTCATCATATTTTGCCAGTCCCTTTAATAAAAGGTACTTTCCTACATCTATCTCCTTTTTTACTTCGCCTAGATCCTCAGGGCTTACAAATATCTTAACCGAAATAGAATCCGTATAATCAGTTATGGCAAAACTAAGCAAGGTCTTTCCAGAACGCAGAAGCTTTTCCTCTACTTTAAGGACCTTTCCTCTTACTATAACTTTACCAATATCTCCTACTATATCATGAATCGGCGTAGTTTCACCTTCAAAAATACGTCCGAAAATATAATCCGGATCTACATCCTTGCCCCTTTGTCCTCCATATTCCTTCCTCTCACTTGAACCTTTTCTTCCACCTGTATAATTTCCAGTATTTTTTCCCGTCCCAACCTTATAAGGTACTTTTTCCTTTGGCTTAGCCTCTTTCTTTGGCTCTGCCATTGAAACACTCGCTAACTCTCCCTCCGCCTTTACCACGAAGTCTTCTGCCTTTTCCTCTGCACTCTCTTCAGCTCTATTACCTGCCTTCTTAGCATTAGTTAAAATCTCTGCTTTCCTTCTTTCAGCAAGGATTTCCTCTTCATTATACTCTTCTCTTTCTTCATGCTCTACTTTAACATACTCTGGAATGATTTCAACTCCTGTCATTCCACAATTTTCATAAAATTTCTTAAAGTAATTGCAGAAATCATTTGAAAAAGCCCTATAAAGCTTACTGTCCTCTATTTTAATAAAAACGATTCTTTTTTCCTCATCAAATTCAAATTCAGAGTGCTGAAATAAAGCTAAAAAGCTTCTATCCTTCTCATCAAATTCATCCTGGATATATTCACTTGCATTCTCATATACAGTTCTTAGATTGTAAACATCAGAAAGAGAATATGAAATATCCAATATTGTCTCTTCACTAAGCTTATAAGAACAATTTTTAGTAAGGAGCTTTTGCATTTCAAGCTTAGACCTATATTCTATAAAATGCGGACTTTTAAGCTTAAGATGCAGTTCCTTCGACTTGGTATAATGCTCTATACCTATAATCTCTATGTCGGCAAAGGTATTTTTTAACTTTTCACTAGGCTTTATATAACCAAAGGCTTCAAAAAACAGCATTTTTTCTCTCCATTATGAAAACAAGGTGACCTATATAAAAAACAATATAGATCACCACGTTGATTACAATATCAGCGGTTACTTAATATATTAGCAAAATCGTTATAGAAAAGGAATACCATAAGTACCATAAGGAGCAGGAAGAATACTCCATCTACCATCTCTTCCTTTTCTCTATCAAATGGCTTCCTTCTTATGGCTTCTATTATGAGGAACAAAAATCTTCCGCCATCAAGTGCTGGAATAGGCAATAAATTCATTACACCTAAATTTGCTGACAAAAGCACAGTCCACTGCAAGAGATTTAAAATAACTGTCTCAATGCCATATTTTGAACTCTCATCTACTACATTACTGATTTCACTTACTATTCTAACAGGTCCGCCCACGGCATCCCTTGTCACTTTTCCCTTAACTATCTGTACAAGACCCTTAAGAGTTGAAGATATCCAGTACTTTACTTCATAAGCACTATTAGGGATTATATTTGCGGCAGTTGCCTTTGTATATTCATATAAATTATAATCAAAACCAACGGTCCATGAGGTTGAAGGCTCCGGAACAGCTGTCACCTCATAATCAAGACTATTGTGAGTATACTTGATTGTAACAGCCTCTCCTGAAAGAGGATTCTGAATAAGATAATTCTGAAGTGCCTCACCTGTAGAAACTGCAGTTCCATTTATCTCTGTAATTACATCTCCTGCTACGATTCCGGCTTTCGCTAAAGGATAATTCTCTGATACCTGTGAAATTATGCATGCCTGAGCATCTGCGCTATAAGTGAAGCCTAGAAGATATCTTGTATTTTCTACTGGTACAACGGTAGTAGAAAACTTCTGTCCTTCTCTCTTATAAACCACTTCAATAGGCTTATTGCTTGTAATCTCATCATAAGTAAAATATACAAGAAGATCTTTACCGAAATGGATCTTCTGTCCATCAAACTTTACAATTTCATCTCCTGGCATAAGACCTGCAGCAGCAGCCGGGCCATTTTCGCTTACCTCGGTAACTGTAGGCTTAGCATAGCCGCCCATGATTATCATGACTATAGCTAAAAGAAAAGCTAAAATGAAATTAAAAAACGGGCCAGCTAGTACGACAAGCATTCTCTGCCATACCTTTTTATTAGTAAAAGCCTTTGGGTCGTCAGATTTCTCGATTTCGCCCTTCATGGCACAAGATCCGCCAAGTGGTAAAAGCTTTACAGAAAACCTTGTCTTAAAAGCCTTAAAGCTAAATAATCTAGGGCCCATCCCAAGACTGAATTCAAGAACCTCTATTCCGTTTAATCTGGCAACGATAAAGTGGCCGAATTCATGAAAAATGACCACAAAACTGAACATCAAAAAAGCTATTAAGATATTACCTATATTCATCTAAATTTCTCCTTACATATTCCCTTGCTTCTTTTTCTGCATTTAAAACAGCCTCAAGAGTGAGCTTTTCTGATGAAACGCTCTTATCATGATTTTCCATGGCTTTTTCAATCAGCTCAGTAATTGCAGTAAATCTAATTTTACCATCTAAAAATGCAGCAACAGCCTCTTCATTGGCTGCGTTCATTACTGTAGGCATTACGCCGCGCTGCTTAAATGCACTTATTGCAAGAGGGATTCCCCTAAAATTCTCAAAATCAGGCTTATAAAAATGAAGTGAGGTTATATCTGTAAGAGAAAGTCTCTTAGAAGCAAAAGGTACTCTTTCTGGATATACAAGGGCATATTGAATGGCAATTCTCATATCAGGTGCCCCAAGCTGAGCGATTACTGCCCCATCCACGAACTCAACCGCTGAATGGATTATGCTCTCAGGATGGACTACAACCTCTATCTTATCCGGAGTAACTCCGAACAAGTGACATGCCTCAATGACCTCTAGGCCCTTATTCACCATTGTAGATGAATCTACAGTGATTTTTCTTCCCATTTTCCAGTTAGGATTAACAAGTGCCTGCTCTGGCTTGATATTCTTTAGCTCCTCTTTTGTCATTCCGCGGAAAGGACCGCCAGATGCCGTAAGAAGGATCTTATTTATTGAATCATGGACTTTCTTAGAATATGCACTTTCTTTAAGCTCATTGCATTTATCTGTTTTGATATAGCCCTCATCCAGACTTCTTGCACTATCACCATCGCCATAGCCAAAGACAGTCTGAAGTGACTGAAATATTGCAGAATGCTCTGAATCTACCGGAAGCATTTTAACGCCATATTCTCTTACCATAGGCATTATAATATCTCCAGCAGCTACAAGAGTCTCCTTATTAGCAAAAGCAATGTCCTTATGCTTCTTTATCGCTTCTATGACAGGCTTAATTCCTATCATTCCTACTACACTGCTTAAAACAATATCTGCCTCATCGAGCACTGCTGCCTCAATTATTCCATCCATTCCCGCAAGAACTTCAGTCTTTCTTACCTTCTCATCAGCGCTTTCTGAAACCATCTTCCTAAGCTCATTTGCACTTTCTTCATCATACATTGCTGCAAGCCTAGGATTAAATTCCTTTATTATTTCGTATGTCTTTTGAACACTAGTACTTGCTGTAATACTGCACACGCCAAGTCCATCTCTATGGCTTCTTATTACATCAAGTGCCTGAGTTCCAATGGAGCCAGTAGCCCCAAGAATAGAAACATTCTTCATACTATATCCTCAAACTACAATTATAACAGCACCAAGCGAACAAGCGCTCACTACATTTTTACAAAAACTTACTTTTTATGTAAGAACTCACATTATGTTCACCCATGCAACAATACTTTACTTCTGTAAAAGCATAGCCAGGTAATACACCACCGGTGCCGTAAAAATAACACTATCAAATCTATCCATTATGCCGCCATGACCTGGGAATAATCTTCCATAGTCTTTAATGCCATAATTTCTTTTAATCGCTGAAGCTGTCCAGTCACCTATCTGACTTATAAGTGAAGAAGCTGCTCCGATTATCGCACAAGCGATAGCTGGATTAGCAAGTGCTCCCATATATGACTTAGCAAGTACGCCGCCAAAAAGAGCGCCAAGGAGTCCTGAAGTAACAATTCCTCCAAAGAACCCCTCTACTGACTTTTTAGGCGAAAGCTTAGGAATAAGCTTATGCTTTCCAAAAAGTCTGCCTACAACATAGGCACCAGTATCTGATCCCCATGAACCTATAAAGATCATAATTATTGTAGCACTGCCGCCAGTGAGCTGGGTAATTCTATAAACATATGAAAGCATTACTCCAACATAGAAAAAGCCAAAGAACGCCATTGTAATCTGAACTGAATCATATTTAGGGAAGGTCATGACATAAATGATCATGAGCACAATAAAGAAGCCCGCATATAATTCAGGAGCATACTCAAGCTTTTCAAAATAAGCCAGAAAATTATAAATAATTATAGCGATATAAGCTGCGATTCCAGGAGTTCTGCACTGAATTCCCCTCTCGCCCTCTTCATGCTTTTTAAGCATCTTTCCGGATGCTTCCTTTTCTCCTCCAATGGCTCTAAAAAGCTCCATCATTCCTATGATGGAAATGATGAGAAAAGCCGCAAAAAGGACCGGACCGCCAAGATATATAAGTAATGCAAGAACTACAACCATGACAATTCCGCTTATTAGTCTTGTCTTAAACATAATAACCTCCAACGTGTATAGATTTTTATACACTATCTCTTCTTACATTATTTATTATCAGTCTTTATACCGCCAAAGCGTCTATCTCTAGCAGCAAAATAAGCAAGTGCCTTATCAAGCTCGGCCTCATTGAAATCAGGCCAAAGCACATCAGTAACATAAATCTCAGAATAAGCAAGCTGCCACATCATATAATTTGAGATCCTGAATTCACCGCTTGTCCTTATTAAAAGATCTGGATCTGGAATATCCTTTGTATCAAGATATGCCGCAAAATCCTTTTCCTCAAAGGCGTCAATATCTATTTTTCCGTCTTTATAATCATGAGCTGCCTTCCTGGCTGCGCGCAGAATGTCATCTCTTCCACCGTAGTTAAGTGCAACTGTAAAATTAAGACCAGTATTATTCTTTGATGCCTCTTCAAGCTCTTTTATCTGGTTCTGAATATCCTCGTCAAGTCTGCTTCTTTCACCGATTACACGGATACGCATATTATTTTTGGTACTCTTTTTAATGCAGTCTTTAAGATATTCCCTAAGAAGATTCATTATAGTTTTTACTTCACTATCCGGTCTCTTCCAGTTCTCAGTTGAAAAAGCATATACTGTAAGATACTTTACTCCTTTATTAAAGGCAAGCTCGCAGATATTCTCAACAATTTTACTTCCAGCAGCATGTCCGGCAGTACGCGGCAAAAAACGCTTCTTTGCCCATCTGCCATTTCCATCCATTATTATTGCTACATGCAAAGGCACATTCTTTACTTCAGCCATTTTATCATCCTTTTCTAATTAGATCTATAATTTCAATATCAGCTGGTGTAAGTCTGAAATTAGTAACCTTCTCAGTTCCATCCTGAGCGGTATATTTTAACTCAAGAACGTCACCCTCCTTCATCTGCATTCCGATATCCTTAAGAAATGCAATTACCTTTGGATGATCTTCCTTGAACTTACCTGCCTTACCTGCAAATTTCATTAAATCCATTGGATTCATATTTTTTTCCTCCTTAATTTCCACACATTCCCATATTATTATTTAAAACGCCACCCCATGACATTATAACTCAAAGCACGTAAAAAAACAACCATAAAAAACAAGTCTTGACATTATAAAGCCTTTTGAGATAAAATTATTCCCGAACGCTTAACTATTTCAAATAACTACAAGAAGGAATAAATGAATTGAACAAGCTAGCAACAAGAATATTAACCATTCTGACCATACTCATCATTATGGTCCTTATCATAACCGCTCTTATTTTCGGAAACACCAACAGGCCTGGCGGTGCCCATGATATAAAGCATATCGATAAAGCAACCATTTCTATAAACGGCCTATCTAGAGATGTCACTCTCCCCTTCAAAATAAAAAACCAGGACAGCAGGACCAAAATATCTGTTAGTTTTCTTGTCATGCCAGAGGACGACAATGTTTTATGCGTAAAGAGTAATTACGCGCCATTTGACGTATCCATAGAGAATAACGTCCTAGTTAGCTATTCAGAAAAAAATTGTCCTTTTTATATGATAGACCCTCCTACCTCGTTATTTAATGTGGTAATTCCAGAATCAGAAGAGCCTTTAAAGGTCACTATCAATTATAGCTTTCCCAAGACTCGCAGCACTCTTACAATAAATGCTCCAATGCTCAGCAACTCAGCTGGAATATTGACCTATCATACAAAAAAATATGTAGGAACCATCATTTTTGCTATAATACTCATGAGTGTTGCCTTCTTTATGATTGTAATCTATTTTTCATTAAGGAAGGTATCTGAAGAGACGAGAATTACTTTATGGCTCGGACTTTTCAATCTATCTGTAGGTTTATGGCTTGTGGGAGAAAACGACTTTTCTCTCTTTCTTATCCATAATCCTGTAATTATCTATTTATTTACCTTTACCGGGCTGTTTACAATGATCATATTCCTGACTCTATTCGTAAGAAGGCTCGTAAGGTTCAAGAATCCAAAAATATGCACGTACATTGTAACCATCATGTTGATTGCCTTATTTTTAGCACTTGCACTTCAGCTCACAGGCATTTTTATGCTATCGAGTGCTGCACGCATAATTGATATACTGACAATACTATCATTTTCATTTCTTACCGGTCAGATATTTTACGAGGGCTTCTTTGATGGCAATAAAAATGCAGCGAAGCTTTTCCCTCCTATAGCTGTACTTTTCACCGCTTCAGCGGCCGAAATCATCAACTATGTATTTAGCCTCACCATCAAAAATACCATTTTATTCCAGATAGGAATATTTATTTTTATGGTATTCATCTCTATAACAGGTATCCAGTTCATAAGTGAGATTTTAAGTTTAAAACAGAACGAAAAAGAATTAGAATTTGAAGTTAAGCTTATGAAAATGCAGATTTCCCAGCGTGAAAAGGAACAGTTAAAGCAATTAAAGATGCAGGAGCACTTTAGTAACGAGCGCCATGATTTAAGGCACAAGCTCGAGATATTAAAAAATTATGGCGAAAAGCAGGATTTTGAAAAACTCTGCGAATATATAGATTCAATGACCGAAAATCTCAATGATTGCTTTGATACGCGCTACTGTTCAAACGATGCAGTAAATGCTGTAGTATGCCAATACGCCTCAATTGCCGAAAAAAATGAAATCAAGCTTACCATAAGTCTTGATGTTCCGACTCATTCAGAAAAGATATCCGATATAGACCTTTGTGTCATCTTCGGTAATCTCTTAGAAAATGCTATAGAGGCCTGTAATGCTATGGAAAAGGGTGAAAAGTTCATCAAACTCATAAGCAATCACCACCTCAGTAAGCTCATCATAACCATGGATAATTCCTTTAACGGCGTATTTATAAAAAAGAATGGCGTAATTATATCCAGTAAGGATGATAACGTAGGACTTGGGGTCAGCTCAGTTGAATCACTTGCAAAGGGACATGGCGGAAGCTCGCATTTTGAGCCGGATAAAAATTCTGACATTTTCCATTCCTCAGTTTATTTTGAAATATAAAAGAAAAGCTGTTACTTTAGGATACATTCATATCATTAAAGTAACAGCTTTTTTGAGCAGCAATTTTTTATTACATTTTCGCTATCTTTTTGAGCAACTTCTTATATAGCTTCATAACCATTTCATGATTATCCCTAATAAAGGCAATGTCATTATCCCTTGCTGCAAATTCAAGTTCCTTACACTTTTTAGAAAAATTCTCTGCACCTATTGTAAGTGAAGTTCCTTTAAGTGCATGGATCTGTACCCTATAATCCTGCCAGTCTTCCTTTTCAAAGCTAGCTTCAAGCTCTTTTTGCTTATCTTCAGAAACGTACATTCCGCACACTTCCTTGTAAAATTCCTCATCTTCAGCGCAGTAGCTAAGACCAAGCTTTATATTCACTTCAAGCAGCTCTTCTTCTTGATCATCAGCTCCGCTATCACTGTCATCTCCGCCTTCACCTTCACTGACTATATCCTTTGCAGTATCATCTCCGCCTTCACCTTCACTGACTATATCCTTTGCGGTATCATCTCCGCCTTCGCCTTCACTGACTCTATCCTTTGCAGTATCTTCTTTAGATTTATCTGCGGCTTTTTCACTTATGATCTCTGAACTCTTTTGGCTATCTTTCTTTTCAACTTCTAAAGCTTTAAGGCTACCTTCTGCAATGTCCTGCTCTTTTTCGGTATTCTTTTGCGCCTCCGCTGGCGCTCCTTCTAAAGCACTCTTTACTGCCTTAGGCACCTTCGCTGCAGTTTCCCCTGCATCCACTCTCGTTGTCTCCGCAGCAGTTTCCCCTGCATCCTCTGCTGGTGTCTCCTCAGCTACTATGGTTACCTTTTGCGCCGGAAGATACTCTCTCACCATATTTTCAAGCTCTACACCATTTATAGGCTTTGAAAGATATGAAGCAAAACCCTTTTTCTTATATTCTTCTCTAACGCCCTCTATGGCATTGGCCGTGAGCGCAATAACAGGAGTTTCCGAATTGATTCCGCCGCCACTTCTTATCTTCTCGAAGGTCTCGATACCATCCATCTGCGGCATCATATGATCCATAAATATTATGTCATACTTTGTATTTATGCATTTTTCAATGGCCTCATTTCCGCTTAGCGCAGTATCGATCTGTACCTTTGTATTCTTAAGAAGACCTTTAAATACAATATGGTTCATTGAAAGGTCATCTACTGAAAGAATTCTAGCTTCTGGCGCCGTAAACTTAACGTGATATTCCTTCTTTTCTTCGCTGTTCATAAAACGAACGTAGAAGTTTCCGATTTCTTCATTTTCTATGGTTCTCTGCGGCAAATATACCCTAAATACAGAGCCTTTTCCATATTCGCTATCTACCTCTATTTTACCTCCAAGCATTTCAACAAACTGCTTAGTTATGGCAAGTCCAAGACCTGTACCTTCAACATTTCTGTTGGTATCAAGATCTACTCTCTGGAAGGTTTCAAAAAGCTTCCCAAGATCCTCACGCTTTATTCCGATTCCAGTATCAATTACCTCAAAGCAAAGCGCTTTCATTCCGCTATTATAAATAGCATCCACTTCCTTTGTCTGCTCTGAATCGATATTTGAAATCCAGGCCTTCTTTTGCTCATTTACCTTTGCCATATCAGCTCCGGCATATTTCTTTTCAGATACCACAAGCTTTATAAGACCCTTATTTGTATATTTAACTGCATTATTAAGAAGATTTATCAGAATCTGACGTAGCTTTGCTGAATCGCCCCTATAATAAACCGGAAGAGAACTATCTACATCCACCAGGAAAGAAATTTTTTTCTTTTCAGCTCTGATTACTATCATGTTACATACATCACTTAATACCTTGCCAAGATTATACTTAGAATTATCTATTTCCATTCTTCCAGCTTCGATCTTGGAAATATCAAGGATTCCATTTACAAGCGCAAGAAGAGTTTCACTTGCAGTTTCAATATTAACGGCATAATGCTTTATGTCCTCTTCTGTCGCCTCCCTGAGTATCATTTCATTCATGCCCATAATCGCATTTATAGGCGTTCTTATTTCATGCGACATATTAGCAAGGAAATCACTCTTTGCTTTATTGGCCTGATCTGCAATCTCCTTGTCAGCTCTTAGCTCATCGCTCTCCTTTATTCTCTCTTCTACCGCGAGAACATAGAAGGCTCCAATACCAAAGAGGATTATGAGAAGACCAAATACCCATACAACTAACGTTACAATCTGTGTAACTCCGCCTGAAACAGCTTTTTCCGGAACATAGCCTATCATCTGAAGATCTAATTCACTTATTTCAGCCTTAACAAGATATGCGTTTAGCTTTCCGCTTCTAGCAGCTGCCACAGTATCAAGATTTAGTTTTTCATCAACCTTCTCCATCGTACTTAGGCCTTCAGCCGAGCTTATCTTATCAGTTATTTTCTCTGAATCACTGATGAAATTGGTAATTCTATTTCCATCCCAGTCTAAAAGACATATCTGCCCCTCACCGTCAAAAAGAGAAGCTGAAAAAAGCTCATCTATCCTATCCATGGCGTATAGCTTACAAAGAACATATTTTACGTTGCTGTTATTATATACTGGAACAGCAAACAAAATGCCCCTCCCTTTTTTATAAGCAACAGCATTTTTACCTCTAAACGCCTTAGAAATAGCATTAAAATCGGACATTTTAACTGTTCCACCGAACTTTGCCGTACCGTCAAGCTCTACTAAAGACATACTCACGCCATTATCAATTTCATTGATAATCTCAACAGCATTTTCTCCAAGCTCAATATTCTTTGATATTGTATTTGTTAAAAGCTCAAGCATTTCAAATTCTTTAGCAAATCTTTCCTGTTCTAGCTCTGTAACAGTTCTTACCTGCTCGGTCACCTGATCTGTCATGTAATTATACAGAAGGCTCCTCATTTTCGCAAACATGATTACACCTACCGTCGCCAATATCACCACGAATACACTCAGTTCAAGTATAAGTCTGCCATTTCTGGTCTTAAAATATTTAATCGTTC
>JAEEGF010073351.1_pt1 | contig 29546 bp, 29 predicted proteins | sample 9134171 | NCBI WGS metagenome assembly JAEEGF01 (sample SAMN16246542, study PRJNA631951) | gut metagenome | biome: gut microbiome; feature: rumen; material: AP-attached | host: Bos | place: Iran: Karaj | collected 2018-10 | reverse complement strand
TCACCTCTCTGTCGATATTTCGACTTTTTAATATCCCATTCCGCCCATACCGCCGGCAGGCATTGCGGGAGTATCTTCCTTGATGTTTGCAACGGCACTTTCTGTTGTCAGGAATGTGGATGCTACGCTTGTTGCGTTCTGAAGTGCACTTCTGGTAACTTTTGAAGGATCAAGAATGCCTGCTTCAACCATGTTCACGTATTCTTCTTTAAGAGCATCGAATCCGAAACCGACTTCTGATTCGTATACCTTGTTGACGATTACGGAACCGTCAAGACCGGCATTTGCAGCGATGTGGAACAAAGGAGCCTTGAGTGCTGTAAGAACGATCTGAGCACCTGTCTTCTCGTCGCCTTCAAGTGTATCGGCAAGTTCTTTAACTTTCTTGGAAGCGTGAATGTAAGCCGATCCGCCGCCTGCGATAATGCCTTCCTCAACTGCTGCCTTTGTAGCTGCCAAAGCATCTTCCATACGAAGTTTTGCTTCTTTCATTTCAGCTTCTGTTGCTGCGCCTACTTTGATAACTGCTACGCCGCCTGCAAGTTTTGCAAGTCTTTCCTGAAGTTTTTCCTTATCGAAATCCGATGTGGTTGTTTCGATAGCTGATTTGATCTGTGCAACTCTTGCTGCGATTTCATCAGGCTTTCCCGCACCGTCAACAATGATGGTGTTTTCCTTCTGAACCTTAACTGATTTTGCACGACCCATATCCTGAAGTGTAACTTCTTTTAAATCAAGACCGAGTTCTTCGCTGATTACCTGACCGCCTGTAAGAATAGCGATGTCCTTAAGCATTTCCTTACGTCTGTCACCGTATCCGGGAGCCTTAACTGCTACTACATTGAATGTACCGCGAAGTTTGTTAACGATTAAAGTTGTAAGTGCTTCGCCTTCAATGTCTTCTGCAATGATAAGAAGCTTTGCGCCGCTCTGAACGATTGTTTCGAGAACGGGAAGGATTTCCTGAATGTTGGAAATCTTCTTATCTGTGATAAGGATGTAAGGATTTTCAAGTACTGCTTCCATCTTTTCCATGTCTGTGCACATGTAAGCTGAAAGGTAACCTTTATCAAACTGCATACCTTCAACCAAATCAAGTTCGGTCTGCATGGTCTTTGATTCTTCGATTGTGATAACGCCGTCGCCTGAAACCTTTTCCATAGCATCGGCTACCATCTCGCCTACCATATCATCGCCTGCGGAAATAGCTGCAACTCTTGCAATCTGCTCTTTGCCATTAACCTTTGATGACATGCTCTTGATGGCTTCTACTGCGCATTCGGTAGCTTTCTTCATACCTTTTCTTAAGATGATGGGGTTAGCACCTGCAGCAATGTTCTTCATACCTGCGTTAATCATTGCCTGTGCAAGTACTGTAGCTGTTGTTGTTCCGTCACCTGCAACATCGTTAGTCTTTGTTGCAACTTCCTTAACAAGCTGTGCACCCATGTTTTCGAATGCGTCTTCAAGTTCGATTTCTTTTGCAATGGTAACACCGTCGTTTGTGATAAGGGGTGAACCATATGATTTATCAAGAACTACATTTCTGCCCTTAGGTCCGAGTGTTACTCTGACTGTATCTGCCAGCTGATTAACACCGGCTTCAAGACTTGCGCGGGCTTCTGCGCCATATTTAATCTCTTTAGCCATTTTAAACTAAACCTCCTGAATATTTATAAAAAATAATTATTCTACAATAGCAAGAATATCCGACTGTTTTACGATGATAACTTCTTCGTCATCAATCTTAACTTCGGTTCCCGAGTACTTGGAGTAGATTACCTGATCGCCAACCTTAACTTCCATTTTTACTTCTTTGCCGTCTGCAAGGATTCCGGGGCCTACTGCAATAACCTCAGCCTGCTGGGGTTTTTCTTTGTTCTGACCGGGGATTACGATGCCCGACTTTGTGGTCTCTTCTGCGATTAACTGCTTTAATACAACTCTGTCGCCTAATGGAACTAACTTCATAATTGTATCCTCCTTAAATTTTAGCTTTTATTTTAACGTATTTAATCTCTCTCTGATTTCCTCAACGGTAAGCCACCAGGTATTGTTGCCTGATGAATATGAGAAGCCTTCTTCAACCTTCTTGCCTTCGTTTGAAGGAAGCATTCTCTTTGCGAAAATCATCTGAGGATATACGATAAAATGCTTGTCGAATTCATATGTCGTAAAAGAATCCTCCGTGGTAATCATTATCTCGTGAAGCTTTTCGCCTTCTCTGATACCGATTTCCTTTTTGGAACATCCGGGAAGCATTGCCTCTGCAAGATCTGTGATCTTAAAAGAAGGAATCTTTGAAATAAATGTTTCGCCGCCCTTTGATTCGTTTAAAGCTTTAATAACAAGTTCTACACCCTCTTCGAGTGATATCCAGAATCTTGTCATTCTGAAATCTGTGATGGGAAGTTCTGTTGCACCTTTGTCGATTAAATCCTTGAAGAAAGGAATAACCGAACCTCTGCTTCCTGCAACGTTACCGTAACGAACGATTGAGAAGCAGATATCTTTTTCGCCTACGTATGAGTTGGCTGCAATGAAAAGTTTGTCTGAAACAAGTTTGGTACCGCCGTAAAGGTTTACGGGGTTAACAGCCTTGTCTGTTGAAAGAGCGACAACTTTTTTAACTCCTGAATCAAGTGCAGCATCGATTACGTTCTGCGCACCGTGAATATTTGTCTTAATAGCTTCCTGAGGGTTGTATTCACATGCGGGAACCTGTTTTAATGCAGCTGCATGAATAACAAAATCAACGCCCTCCATTGCGCGTTTTAATCTGTCTTTATCTCTGACATCACCTATGAAAAATCTGAGTTTTGAAAACTTGTCGGGAAATTCCTTTTTGAATTCATTCTGCATGATGAACTGTTTAAATTCGTCACGTGAATAAATGATAATTTTCTTAGGATCGTAATTGTTTAAAACATACTTTGTAAAGGCCTTACCAAACGAACCCGTTCCGCCGGTAAGAAGGATAACTTTGTCGTTTAACATTCTTCTTGTTCCTTTCGGATTTTAATCCTGATTCGGTATGTGTTTTCCACCGCTTAATGATTCATAAAATTAACGCTTTGAATCAGTCCGCAACAGACATATATTATAGCATAAAACGGGCATTTGTGTAAATAGACTATCTCTTTTTGCCGCCTCTGAACAAAACCACCGCAATGGCTATTACAAGGCCTGTTGAAATAATGAGTCCGACTATAAGAACAACCCCTAAAAGAGTATTGTTTTGTTCCTCTTCTACAGTCGTGGGTTCTGCATCATCTTTTGAGGGGTATTCCGGCTCTTCGGCCACAATTTCGGGCTCTTCAATTACTTCCGGTTCTTTTACGGGCGTAATCTTATATACTTCGCTGCCACAGTTCGAGCAGATGCCTTTCGCAAGACCCTCTTCTTCGTATGTGGCTTCGATTTCATCCGTCCAGTCGGTTATATTGTGATTTTTAAGTGTGTAATCGCTCTTAAAAGAATAGCCGCAGTCATTGCACTTATAGATTGTATATCCGAAATCGTCGCAGGTACTTTCAACTGTTTCCTTGGTATAGTTGTCGCCCTCGCAGTAATGAGGAAGCAGATCCTTTGAATAATCATTTATCTCATTACGGGTAAAATCAGACGAGTTGCCCACATACTCATAGGTCCAGTTCATAACCTCACCGATAAAATCCTTGCAGTAAGCTCTTCTGTCGGTATTGTCTTCAAAGAAGGTAATCATGCCTTCGACTCTGGTATTGTTGATGTATCCTGCGTAATTGTTTCCAAAAGGATAAAGAATGTACATTCCGACGAGTCCGCCGTCATGAACGTAGCCGTGGTCCGAATCGTAACCGTCTATCTTAATAAAGCATTTGTCGACATCGAGATATCCTGCGGAATATCCGCCGCCCATAAACTGCTCGTCACGGTTTTCCTTGTCATGGTCGATACATATAAGCGTAACATCAGCATTCGTGGATGTAATGGAACCGTCACCGCCGTATCCCACGATTCCGCCTACACCGAACATATTCGCGGAAACATCCAGTCTTAAGGTGCCTTCGATATTACAGTTTTCGATGCTGCTGCCCTCTGCAAATCCGGCTATCGAACCGATGAAACAGGGCTCTTCTTTATTAACCTTTATGTTTAATCCTTTTAAGGTAAGATTATTTACGCTACCGTTTTCAAGTACACCGAAAAGACCTGCGAAACAAGTATCGTAAGTCTTGTAATTTCCGTCGTAAGTTGTGCGTATTCCCTGTGAGGTTGTTTTAATCTCAAGATTTAAAATTGCATGATTGTTGCCGTCAAAGTTTCCGTTATAATCAATCGGAGTCCATTCGATACCTGCCATATCGATGTCATTCATAAGAATATAGTCAGCGTCGATATTTTCAGACACAGCAAGTAAATCATCTGCGGTATAAATCTTTATCGCTTCGCCTTCAGCCTTTGCATTTATCCTAAAAGACATAAATGCAACAACAAAGAAAAGCATTGATGTAAGTATTATTTTAAAAGTGTTTTTCATATCCGTTTCTTTTCCGTTTTTATATTAACGACGTCTCTTTTTACGTCTTTTCTTTTTCTGATTATTGCTTACTATAAAATATGCCACGAATCCGCCGGCCATTAAAACGATAACAATTATGGCTGCGATAACAAATATTTCTGTTCCGGACAGTCCGGACTCATCCTTTTTTTTGTCTTTATCCTTATCTTTACCGCCGTCTTCTTTTTCAGCCTGCTCTTTCTCCAAAGCCTCTTTTTCCAGTCTGGCTTTTTCTTCTTCCTCGGCTTTTTTCTTTTCCTCTTCGAGACGTAATTTTTCCTCTTCCTCGAGTCTTATTCTCTCCTGCTCATCGTAAGAGGTAAGATTTTCCATAAGGTCATTCTTTGCAACATCGGGGCCGACGTTTGTTTTATAAAGTCCCCAGTTGGCTGCTGAATAAGGACCGTAATCATCCACGCTGAAATCACACCACTGCTGTGTCTGGTGGCAGAGGTATGCCTGTCTTGCAACATCTATTGCCCTCTTTCCGCCAAAGCTTTCAAGAGGTGAACGCATATCAAGTACGGTAGGTTCGTCTGAATTTAAGTGAACGTAGAACTTCAAAACATTCCATACACCGTACTGCGCAACGCTGTCGGGATCATAGTTTTCGTCTGCGGCAAATTCTACGGCCTTAATTGTATTTGTGGCCATAAAGATATGCTGGCCATGTCCGTACTCACCGTTTAAATAGTCCTGTGTAACAACTACCTGAGGATGAACTCTTCTTATAATTCTTGTTTCAAATAAAGCTGCTTCATCTTCATTTATGGTCTGGGCAGCGCCTTCGTAAGTCTTTGAATAAGCATCGTCAAAAATACCCATAATCGGATAATACTTTGCGCCGGCAAGCCATAAACCGTTTAATTTTTCATGCTCTCTGATAGGTTCGTAGCCGTTCCAGTGTGTGGTAAAGAATGCAAACTGAACGCGCATATTCTTCTCCGCCTGATAAATCGGCGTAATTCCGCCGAGGAAAATCTGCTCGTCATCGGAATGTGTCGAGAATGCAAGGATGTCTGCTTCTTCGCAGGTAGGCTCCCATTTCTGAACCCAGATCGGAACATCTGCGGTATCAAAAGCCATGATATCGGATATTCTCATTTTATTAAGACCCTTAATCGGAGTCTGATCTCCGGCATTGGGAATTACTATCGTAAGTTCGTTTGTTTCCTCGGGAAGTTCGATATACTCATGAAGGAAATTGTATTTTCCGTATGTGTATGAATTATCTCCGATTTTCAATGTCCACTCGGGAACCATAGAATCCCAGATAATATAAAGACCGTGCATTTTTGTTTCGCTTGAAACGGTAACCAGTGTTCCTTCGTCAAGCTTAATGCTGGTCGAATATTTTTCGTCATGAAGAACGGACGAATCCTGTCCCGAAGAAATTGATATGTTAAGAGGAAGTGCATTGTGATAATAACACTTGCTCTCATAAAGATCTGTGCCCGCATCCTTATTAGGCTCTATGGAAGTATCCACAGGCACCTTAATCGCTGCCAGCGCATTTATAGGGATCATAAAAAAAGCAACCAGTAAAGGCACGGCAGACAATAATATTTTTCTTATAAATATAAGTGATTTTTCTTTTAAATTCATACTATTCTCTCTTTTATGTTTAAAACGTCCTTATAAAGATTATACAATTATAAAGAATATATCAAGTTAAAAAGGTACCAAAAAATATTTTTAAAAAATATATTGACAAATATTTAACAGCATGTTATCGTGATGATATCAAAATGATATCAAGAAATATCAAACATATATCTTAGTCAGCGATACATTTTGATTTTCGCTCCATAAGGCAGCGAAAGGATGAATTTTTTGGAGGAACAATTATGGATAAACTCAACAAAAACAATTACACAATTCAGGAGAGAGAACTTCGTCCGGCATCCGGAATCTTAATGCTCTTCTTAAATATAATAGCTATTTGCATCGAAGTTGCTTTCTTCTTCGTAGGATGCGGACTTGCCGCAGCAGGCAGCTACTTCACAATCGTAGGAATTTTGATTATTTTACTTTGCGTATTATTCTTCATTATCTCCTGCGTACTCTTCGGAGGACTTAAAACAGTTAAACCCAATGAAGCAATGGTACTTACACTCTTCGGTAAATATCACGGAACCATTAAGAAATCCGGTTTCTTCCTTGTAAATCCTTTTGCAAGTGCATTCAATCCCGGACTTACAACCGTGACACAGCCCAACGGCCAGAGAATTACCGTAGGTTCAAAGACAGTATCAATGAAGGTCAGAACTCTCGACAACCAGAAACAGAAAGTTAACGATATTCTCGGTAACCCCATCATCATCGGTGCAGTTGTTATCTGGAAAGTCGTAGATCCCACAAGAGCCGTATTCTCAGTTGAAAACTACAACAACTTCCTTTCAATCCAGTGCGACTCTACCATCAGAAATATTGCAAGACTTTATCCTTACGACGATGTGGATGACAATGACGGAATCGATGAGAAAACACTTCGTGGTTCATCACAGGAAATTGCTGACAGAATGAAAGAAGAACTTCAGACACGTGTTGCTGACGCAGGTATCGAAGTAATCGAAGTACGTATCACACATCTTTCATATTCTGAAGAAATCGCAGCAGCTATGCTCCAGAGACAGCAGGCAGTTGCAATTATCGCAGCAAGAAAGAAAATCGTTGAAGGTGCTGTAAGCATGGTAGAAATGGCTATCGATCAGCTTTCTGAAAACCAGATCGTAAACCTGGACGATGAAAGAAAAGCTCAGATGGTAAGTAACTTAATGGTTGTTCTTTGCGGCAACAAAGAAGCTCAGCCCATCGTTAACAGCGGATCAATTTACTAAACAGCGTTAACCTTTGAATTAGGAAAAGGTGAAAATTATGGGAAATACAGATAAAAAAAATACAGATAATTCCGCTTTGGAAAAAAAGCAGATTCTGCTTCGCCTTTCTCCTTCTTTGCACAGCGACCTTGCCAAATGGGCAGAGGACGATTTCAGATCTATAAACGGTCAGATAGAATATCTCCTTTCAGAAGCAGTTAAAAAGAGAAAAGGTACTGATCAGAAATAAGCTTTAAACAAAAAAATAACTGCCCGCACAAAGTTGTGTCGGGCAGTTTTAATTTTATGATAAATACTAATTATTCATCAAGACCGAAGATGTCGTGAATAGCATTTGCTGCTTTCTCTGCATCATTTACGTCGATAAGAACGGTAACTCTGATTTCGGATGTTGAAATCATCTTGATGTTGATATGCTCGTTGTAGAGGCATTCAAACATCTTTGCGGCAACACCGGGGTTGGACATCATGCCGGCACCAACGATTGATACCTTTGCAACATTCTTTTCCATTTCGATGTTCTGATATTTAAGTCTTGCCTGATTCTCTTCAAGAACCTTAAGCGCATCATCGCCGAAGTTTCCGTCAACGGTAAATGAAATATCCTTTGTATTGTCACGACCTACAGACTGTAAGATCATATCTACGTTTACATTAGCCTTTGCAAGAGCATCGAATACTCTGAATGCGGTACCGGGCTTATCTTCAAGACCGATGATTGAAATTCTTTCAGCACTTTTATCTACGGCTACGCCGCTAACAAGCATTTTTTCCACTTTAACATCCTCCTTAACGATTGTTCCTTCCTCATTTGTAAGGGATGAACGAACTACCAAAGTAACTCCGTATTTCTTAGCCATTTCAACTGAACGGTTGTGTAATACTCCCGCACCGAGTGTGGCAAGATCGAGCATTTCATCATATGTGATTTCGTTTAACTTTCTGGCTTTCTTAACAATTCTCGGGTCTGCTGTGTATACACCGTCAACGTCTGTGTAAATTTCGCACTTGTCTGCACGGAGTGCAGCTGCGATTGCAACAGCAGTTGTATCTGAACCGCCTCTTCCGAGAGTGGTATAATCGTCGTATTTATTTACGCCCTGGAAACCTGTGATGATAACAATCTTACGGCTTTCAAGTTCGTGTGAAATTCTTTCGGTATCAATTCTTTTAAGTCTGGCATTTCCGTAATTGGAAGTTGTATGCATGGACACCTGGAAAGCATTTAAACTGATTGCAGGTACGCCAAGGTTTGCCATCGCCATAGCCATCAAAGCAACGCTTGTCTGTTCGCCTACTGTAAGGAGCATATCAAGCTCTCTTCTGGATGGGTTGGGATTAATATCTTTTGCTTTTTCAATGAGTTCGTCGGTCATCTTTCCCATTGCCGAAAGAATAACTACTACATCATTACCTGCATTGTAATCTTCAATACAGCGACGAGCTACGTTATAGATTCTCTCTTTGTTGGCAACAGATGTACCGCCAAATTTCTTAACGACTAACATTTTTTCCTCCTTGAGTTAAGATTTTATCCCCAAAACATCACTATTTTAATTCCATTTAATCCATTTTTCAACAAAAAACTACTCTGCTTCCAAAAAATGATTGGAAAGAAGGTATCCTTCATCATAAAAGAAGCCCTTCTCGAGTGCTGTTTTTTCCGAAAATACAGGGTCTCCTTCCTCTTCCATGGACGAATCGTATAAAAGATAAGGAACGGCTTCCTTGGAATTGCTTCCAAGTCTGACGGGTGTGGGATAATCAGGCATAATAAGGAGTCTGAATTCTGCATCCCTTCCCTGCATCTCTTCCACCAAAGGTCCTACGATGTAGGCATCGAGGCTTTCTATCGCTGAAATCTTTTTATCAAGATCCTTGTTTTCGCCTGCCACACCGGGTGCTTTGACATGAATCATTACAAAGTCCATATCATCGTCAAATAATGCTTTTACAGCCGCATCTTTTTTACCGGCATAGTTGGTGGATAAATCGCCTGTCGCACCTTCTGCTTCTATTACGGAAAGATTAATTTTTTTCGCAACAGCTTTTATTTTATCATCGGCTGTGACAATGGCGCCTTTTTTACCCGTATTAGTATAAAAATCAAAGGATGTTTCACTAGGTTCATCCTTTAATATATTTTCAATAAGTGAGGGATTATATCCGAGTACAGAAAGAATTGCAACGTCGGATGAGGCATCCATTCCCTTGGGAATTGTATGAACGATGCCTAACTCCGAAACCCTTGCAAGTGTATCGGTATGCGAAGTCTTGGCTGCAAAAAGAGGAGTCTTTCCGCCAAGCTCTTCAAGAGGTTCATCCGACATACCGTCACAAATTATAACTACATACTTCATGTTTACTACCTGTCAAAAACTAAAGACCTGTTAACAGTCTAAAATACGAATGTAATTGATTATCGCTGCTTCGTAATTGTCTTTGATTTTAAGGAATTCTTCTTCGGAAATCTTTTTGCTTACAAAACCGATTTCTTCATTTTCCGAATCAAGAACTTTTTCTGCCTGAAGACTCTTTGAAATCTCTTCAAAAGAATCCTTCTTTACACGAACGAAATAACTGAAGTATTTTTCGCTGTCATCGGCGAGGATAGCATCTTCATCCTTCCAGAGACATTCGATTGTTTTCCCCTTATTTACAGCACAGTCTACGATATCAGCCACAATTGCGGATGCAGTTGCAAGTTTGCCTGCGCCCTGACCATAAAAGAGTGTATCGCCGACCATGTTTCCTTTTACCATAATTGCATTGAATACGCCACGAACCATGGAAAGAGGATGTTTTTCATTTACCATAAAAGGAGCAACGATGCATAAACACTTTCCGTTTTCCATACGGCTTAAACCGAGAAGCTTAATAGAAGAATTAAGTTTCTTGGCATATTCAAAATCCGCTTTGTCGATATTTGTGATACCTTCCGTGCGGATATCCTGATAATGAACAGTCTTGCCGCAGCTTAATGATGTAAGAATTGCAATCTTTCTGCATGCGTCGTATCCGCATACGTCTGCTTCGGGGTTCTGCTCGGCATAACCCTTAGCCTGTGCTTCTTTAAGCACTTCGTCATAATCGCAGTTCTCTTCATCCATCTTTGTAAGCATATAGTTTGTAGTACCGTTTAAGATACCTGTAATGCTTTCGATTTTTTCTGCGGTAAAGCTTGTGTGAAGCGGTCTGATGATAGGAATACCGCCACCTACACTGGCTTCAAAAATATATGTACAGTTTTTTTCTTTTGCAATTTTAAGAAGTTCAGGGCCGTGCTCTGCCACTACAGCCTTATTGGATGTACACACACTCTTCCCTGCAAGGAGTGCTTCCTTGGTAAATTTATATGCAGTCCCGATTCCGCCCATAGCTTCTACGACAATATCCACTTCGGGATCATCTACGAGAATCTTGTAATCTTTTATGAATTTGTCCTGATGAGGATCGCCCGGAAAATCCCTTAAATCAAGTATGTACTTGACAGATACCTCATCGCCGGCTTTCTCGTTTATCTCTTTTTTGTTTTTGTCGATTATTTCCACAACACCGCTGCCGACAGTGCCGTATCCCATAACAGCAACACTTATCATAACTATCTCCTTTATGACAAAATAATGCCAAAACAACAAAAATTATATCATTTTTGCAAGTGTTTGACAAGTTGAAAACAAGTTTGACACTTGTCCCCTCAGGTTGTTAAAATGTATAAAAGAAAATTTCAGGAGGCTTCCTATGAAAGAAAAATTATATACAATACCCATGAACGATGCCGTAAACGCCAAGGATGAATGTCCTTTCTGTTTCGTGGAAAGAGATGTTGAACAGGATCTTTTGGACCTGGTTTTAGGCTCCGGTTCATCCTATATGGAAGCCGATATGAGAGAAAAAACAGACAAAACAGGCTTTTGCAAAATGCATTTCAAAAAGATGTTTGATTACGGCAATACTTTAGGCAATGCATGGATTCTAAAAACACACTACATGGAGATGCGCCGCCAGATGAAAGATGCCATGGATGCTTACAAGCCCGGCAAAACTCCTTTCATGGCAAAGTTTACCAAGTCTTCGGGCGCTGAAATGAGAAACTCCGTTGCAGCTTGGGCCAAGGCCAAAGAAGAATCCTGCTACATCTGCAATTCATTCAACGAAATGTACGAAAGATATCTTGATACTTTCTTTGTAATGTATAAAAAAGATCCCGAATTCGTCGAGAAGATTAAAAATTCAAAAGGCTTTTGCATCACACATTTCGGAGATGTATGCGAAGCAGCGGAAACAAGACTAAACGACAAGCAGAAGGAAGAATTCTTCGCGATGCTCTTCCCTCTGATGCAGAAAAACATGGACCGACTTCAGGAAGATGTTTCATGGCTCATTGAAAAATACGACTACAGAAACAAAGATGCCGACTGGAAAAATTCAAAGGATGCCATCCAGCGAGGCATGCAGAAATTAAAAGGCGGCTATCCTGCCGATCCGGTATATCAGCAGAAAAAATAGCCAATTGGGGACGGTTCTAAAATGGTAAAAAAGGCCAAAATAGAACCGTCCCCAACTGGTCAAAAAAGCCAAAATAGAACCGTCCCCTTTTGGCTTTTTTTATTATCTGTCCCATTTATCACACAGCGAGTTGATCTGGTCTGCGAATTTTGCAAGGTCTTTGTTCGCACCGCCCTGGTTTCTTTCGATAACCTGTAAGAGTCTGTTGCCTGCAGCAAGGAGACGGGCAAATACTTCGGTAACTCTCTTCGAAGGATCTTTTTTCTCCACGGGCTTCGGATATGCCTCGTATTCAATTTCGTCAGCCATCAGATCGTAGATTGTACCTGAGAACGGAGCATATGTATCGAATCCGTATTCGTCTCTTAAGCAGTCCGCAAATATATTGCATACGGAATCTTCACCGTGCACAAGAAATACTTTGGCAGGTTTCTTTTTAAAAGCGCTTACCCAGTTGATAAGCCCGCCCTTATCGGCATGTCCGCTCATTCCGGCTAAAACTTCAATATGTGCATTAACCTGAATCGGCTCACCGAAGAGCTTAACTTCTTCAACTCCGTCTACGAGCATTCTGCCGAGAGTTCCGTTAGCCTGGTAACCTACGAAAAGAATCGTACACTCTTCTCTCCAGAGGTTGTGTTTTAAATGATGTCTGATACGTCCGGCTTCACACATACCGGACGCGGATATGATTACCTTGGGCTCCGAATCAAAGTTAATCTCTTTTGATTCGTCGGATGTAATGGTTAAGTTAAGTCCGGGGAATACAAGCGGATTGATGCCCTGTCTTACAAGTTCCATTGCCTCATCCGAGAAGCAGTTGTAGATATTTTTCTGGAAAACTTCCGTTGCTTCCACGGCCAGAGGCGAATCCACAAATACCTTAAATCCGTCATGACCTTTTATGAGTTCTTCAGACTTAATCTGTCTTAAGAAATAAAGCATTTCCTGCGTTCTGCCTACCGCAAACGAAGGAATTACGACATTGCCTCCGCGGTCAAACGTGGTCTGAATTATATTGGCAAGTTCCTTAACATAATCGGGCTGATCGTTGGAGTGATATCTGTCACCGTAAGTGGATTCCATCACAACATAATCGGCTTCATCGGTGTATGTCGGATCTTTTAAGATCGGATCGTTTACATTTCCTAAGTCACCCGAGAAAACAATCTTCTTGGTAATGCCCATTTCGGTAATCCAGATTTCGATACTCGCGGATCCCAACAGATGTCCGACGTCCGTAAATCTGAAAGAAATACCCTCGCATAAATCGTATTCGGCATTATATGCAAACGGAAGAATTTTACGAATGATTCCTTCTGCATCTTCCATTGTATAAAGCGGTTTAACATCAAAGTCTTTTGCGCCTCTTTTAGCCTTTCTGGACTTCCATTCTGCTTCCTGCATCTGAATGTGAGCACAGTCACGAAGCATTATGCTGCAGAGGTCTCTCGTGGCTTCGGTAGCAATGACTTTTCCTTTAAAACCCTTGGAATATAAAAGAGGCAGAAGTCCCGTATGGTCAATATGCGCGTGCGTAAGAAAAACATAATCGATATCGCACTCTGCGCAGGGAAGCTCGGCATTTTCATAAACATTAATACCCTGCTCCATACCATAGTCAACCAGAATCCATTTGCCGCATGCTTCTATGCAATGACAGCTTCCGGTTACCTCGTGATCCGCCCCGATAAAATGAAGTCTCATATTAAATTTTGCCCCCTTAAAACCCTGAAGTATTCCTACCTCACATCATAGTTTATTTTACCAAATTTTGAGTGATTTTTCAATGAAACGTTTTCCTCAGATCTTTTTCCCCGGCTTCGCTCTGCAGATAATCGTATCCATGCAGTGATAATGCGTTATTCCTCCGCTGTTATCCTCGAAAATTACTTCATCAATCTTCTCAAATTTCCAGTCGGAAAAGTAAGTAAACAATTCGCCCGATTTCCACATCTTCTCTTCCTTATCCCAGTCAGGCGGTAATTCAAGAAATGATTTTTCAACAAATACATTGATAAAAACAATTCCGTTCGGTTTTGTAATTTTCTCAAGCTTTTTAAAGAAAGCTTCTTTATTCTCATCAAAAATATACTGAACCGTTCCCGTGGAAAAGATAATATCATACTGCTCGTCTGTTTCGAAGGTATTAATGTCGTCGACATATGCGTTAACTTTAACCCCTCTTTTATGAGCAAGAGCAATTGTCTTTCTGATGCCGTTTTCTGTTAAATCAAAAGCAGTTACATCATAGCCTTTCTCGGCCATAAAAACCGCGTCTTTTCCTTCGCCGCAACCTATGTCAAGAACCTTGGTATTCACCGCGGGAGGACAAAGTTTTATCAGTTCAAATAAAAAATCACCGGGTTCCAGGCCCCAGTAATATTCATCGCCTTCATACCATTTTTCGTAATTGGTTCTTATGCTCATATAAGATTAATCTTTCCCGTAAAATAATAAGCCATGCAAATGGCAAATGTGCCGACTAACATAAGGATTATGGAAATATACCATTTTCCTCCCTTGTTATAGCCGTAAAAATCGTCCCATTTTTTCTCTTCGTTTTTAACCACCAGAACTTTGTAGTAATAAAGAATTCCGTACAAAATAACCGGAAGCATTCCAAAGAGCGAATACAGGAAAGAAAGGGGCCTTCTTTCAAGGATCGTAAAAGTAACTATCGCTATAAGCGGATTGATTAAATGCATCCAGAGTTCGCGTCCGGTAAGAACTATTTTGTATCCGATTGTGGGACCTAAAAATACAAGCACCGTAATCATGGTCACCGTTACTGCTGCCGTGCCTGTGTATTTTAACATCCAGACAATAAAAGAGCGCGGGAAAAGGATTATCAAAAGCGAAGCTATCGCCAGATGTACGTTACTTAAAAACGTAAAATATTTAAGCGGTCTTTTTCCGTTTTGAAGCTTCCATTCCCCGTCTTTTTTAAAGGACATGATCGTAAAAAATATCATGTTCACGATCACTATCAGATTTAAAACAATATCAATTATCTGTTTAACATTTGTCATAAGTTTTTATTTCTTTTTCTTTTTTTCTTTTATCCTGAATTTCTGGACATTAATTCCGGCCCTTCTCGCATAATTTAACAGCTGTTCAGGATTCGCCGAATAAATATTATTCGTCGTTGATACATTCGAAGGAAGCGGAACTAAAGCCGTTCTCGCATACTCTCTCGCAACTAACGCTTTTCTAAGCTTCTCGTAATCAATGTTCATTTCGGTCTCATTAGCCATTTCGTTTGCCTCCTTAAATTGTTTATTCTTTTTTATCCGGCGCTTGCGCAACCAAATCTCTGTATTCTCTGCTGTTCATAAAATTCGCAACACCGTAGAGCGCGTCAAACGAATTCTTTGAAGCAAGCAGGTCCTGGTAGAGCATATCCAGTATTTCCGAATCCTTGTTTTTGACTTTTTCAAATTCAACAAGGACTATATAAAAATAATAGTTTAACAGTCTTTTATTATTTCGCATCCAGTGAAATATCGGACAGATGTTTATAAAAATCATTACCGCCAGATGCTTTTTATATAATGCATTTGAGTTTTTATCTTTCGACATAGGCAATATCTCTCTTCATTATCGTAAAACAAAATCTTTTCCCATATTGTAATAAATCTTTATCGGCTTAATATCACGCAGATCTTTTTGCATAACCTGATCAATCATTTTGGTTATCGAACTGCATCCCAGCAATTCAAAATAAAGCTCGTTGGTATCATCTCCGAAAACCTTTTTATTTATGATTCCGCATATGCATTTATCAAGCATATCATAATCGAGAAGCTGCGAAACACATACTTCGCAAGGTCCGTCCGCCATATTAAACGTGACTTTATCGGATATTTCGTATTTTTTATCAAATTTACTTATTACTGCATGCGTTGCAAGAATTTCGGGAAGGAAATAAACACATTCCGATGCAAGAACAGGATCGTCCATAATCTGCTTCGCATCTTCAACCAGACGGTCATATAAGTCTTCTGAACCTGCTGATTTGCGGAATAATTTCAAATATTCCACAACTGTATTTTCGAGTTTCTTTCTTCCTTCTTCTCCTTCATAAGGACTCTGAATAAAAGTTTCGGGATTTTGTTCGATAATAATAAACTGTTTGTCTGAAATAAGTTTTCCGTCAGGCCATTTTTCGGCTACTTTTGCAACTATTCTTCCAAGCTCCGGAATATCCACATCATCTATTCTGCATTCGCCTACTACTTCGTTATAATACTTTGCGGCGTAGATTTTTACATACACCATTTTCTGATTTCCCAGGCGTTTTACAATTTCCGATTTTAAAAGATCCCAGTAACGGTCGATATTCCCAATATCGGAACCGTCGTCCTGATCTCCTATTCTTACAATTTCGCCGCAGTATGCTGCCCACTCATGGTGCTTTCCGGCAAATTCTGTATCGAAAGGCTTAGGTTCGAAACCTGCAAAGAGTCTTCTTAGCCCGCACATTAATCCGTACGAAAAAGAATATGATGCCATGGAAGCAGAGCTTATTACATCTGTTCCAAAACCCGTACACCATTCGTAAAGATATTTATCCCACCCTTTTACAGTCACATGAAATTCAAGCCCGACATTTGTTCCGTTAACCTGTGCAACCACGGGAGTGATAATTGTATCTACCTCGGGAAGATAAAGACTGTTTTCTCTTCTCTCAACTTCAAACCCAAGCATTTCCGGTAATGCTTTTTCCAATACATGTTCTAAAATCTCTTCCATTTTCCCCTCATTTCTGCTGTTTGATTCCAGACTGAAATACAGTTCTTTTACACGGTTTTCTCCATTTACTATTTTATCATAAAAAAGACCGGAGAAATATATACTCCGGTCCGTTTTTTTATTCTATTTTTTTATACACTTCGCAGATTGTGTTTCCGTAAGATTTTATTTCTTTTACGAGTGCGTGATCCTGCTTTAGTTCGTTGTAGGATTCTTTCGAATACATGTTGGCGTAGGTTGTGTTAACTATGACGTAATCCGCCTCTCTGTAATCGTCTTTTATTTCAATTCTGAGTTTATTTAAGTTGATAAGTTTGTCGTAATTTCTCTCGATTCCCCAGAGTGTGGGATTGTTAAGACACCCTACAGAAAACTCTTTATCTTCGCGCTCAAGGATTGAATTTAGCGCTTCTTTTATCGACAAATCCCAGTAATCAAGTTCAAATCTTTCCTCGATGTTATTTCCTGCAAGAGCGTTGTAAAAGGAATGCTCCTGCGGATAATTCGCACCTATTCCGAATGCACAGTTTAAAAGATAAAATGCAGTTGCAACCGGAATGACTGCGGCAAATTTTCGCATCTTAAAATATTTATGTACTCCGACCAGACCGTGCACCATCAGCAAAACCAGCGACGGATATACAAAATAAAAATGTCTCCAGCCGTTATACACTCTCGTGCCCGAAATAACAGCAAACGCAAGCGGAACCATTCCACAAAGTGTGAATACAATTGTTTCTATGCTTCTCTCGCGTTTTTCTTTCGAAAAGAGTCCTGCAAATACAAGCCCCGCACCTATCGCTGTAAGGAATAAGTGAATGGTCGGCGTGGTAATCCCTATCATTCGTAAAAGATATTTATGCGGAGTTCCGGTCACATTGTGATAAAGCATGATGCCGTTATAAAGCACATAATCGTTCCAGCGGTTAAAGTCTAATGCAAAGGATAAAAGATATACAAAGAAATTGATTATTCCGGCAAAACTTGCAGGCGTAATAAGTACGAAAAATGCAAGCCAGAGTGCTATGCAGGATAAAGTTTTTATAATCGTTTTCGCATTTAATTTCTTATGAACACAAAGACAAATAAACGCATAAATTCCCATCACTCCGAATGGCCATGCGCCGACTATTTTCGTGTTCATCGCACATGCTCCTGCAAGAGCAAAAAGTATTACATCTGCCCATGCGGTTCTTTTCGCCAGTTTATAACCAAAGTAAAAGATCATAAAAACAGTAGATAAAAGAACCATATCTTTATTGTTGTAATGACTCTCCGCAAACATTCTCGGAGTCAGCCAGAAAAGAAGCACTGCTGCCATTGCAACAGGCGTGTCTTTGTACATTTCTTTTATGAGGAAATAAAAGCAGAGCATGCCTAAGAATACAAGGAAAAACGTATACGCATGCCAGATCGCGCTGCCAAGATTGATATTGGTTTTTTCAATCTCAAAAATAAACGCAACAGGATAATAAAGCGCCGTTCCGTGGTCCTTTTCTATTGATTCGCTGATGGGAATTATGCCGCCTGCATTAAGATCTTTTGCAAGCGCCGAATTGGGTGCAATTCGGTTTGTATACTCTAAGATATTTGAATATAAAATTTCCTTTTCGCTCTTTTCATCCAGATAGCTTCCGTATCCGAAAGAGGTTATAAAACCTATTATAAAAATCAGTAAAAGGAATAAAACCTGTGTCTTTTTGTTGTTTAAAAAAATAATAATTTTGTTTGTTCGAGTCGCGTTTTCTTCAGTCAATTTCATTACCCTCTTTTAGTTAAAAAAATTGTGCCCCCAAGGTAATAGTTTTTTTAATATATTACAGTATCCGTTCTGATATCAAAGTCTTCATGAAACGTATCTTTTATGATGCATTCCTTAAAACATACCCCTGCTTTGTAAAAATCATATCCCTCAAATCTTGATAAATACTTATCGTAATACCCTTTCCCGTATCCTATTCTGTAGCCTTTTTCGTCAAACGCAATTCCCGGAACCGCGATTAAGTATTTTTCATTCTCCTTCGGAATAAACAAAGGACAGCCATCTTCCGGTTCCCTGACATTGAAATTGCCCGAATGAAGCTTTGATAAATCATCAACCTCATAAAAGTCCATTTCATCTTTATCGCATCTTGGAAAAAAAACAGGAATGTCAGTTTTTTCGAATACTCCCATGACATCCACTTCGAACTTTTTTGGCGCATAGAGCAAAACTGCCGAAAAAGAATTCTCTTTTATGAGTTTTAAGAGTTCTTTTGTTATTTCCAAAGACTCTTTTTTTCTTTTTTCGTCAGGAATATTCTTTCTTACTTCCAAATATTTAATTCTCAGTTCCTGTTTATTCATATTTATTAAATCTTAGTTTAATTTTCTAAGCTGTTATTCAGACAATTACAGTTTTTCGGAATCAAGCACTATCGTAAAAGGTCCGTCATTTAAGAGTTCAACCTTCATGTCCGCGCCAAAGATGCCTTTTTCAACCTTCTTACCGCTCTTCTTACATTCATCTATGATATATTCATAAAGTTCGTTTGCCATCTCAGGTCCGCCCGCATCCGTAAACGAAGGCCTGTTACCCTTTTTACAGTCTGCATAAAGAGTAAACTGCGATATCAGAAGCAGCTCTCCGCCCACATCTTCCAGAGAAAGATTCGTCTTGCCGTTTTCGTCTTCGAAGATGCGAAGTCCGAGCATCTTTTTTACGAGTTTGTCTGCGATTTCTTTAGTGTCGATCTGCGATACGCCAATCAGTACCATAAAGCCCTTGTTTATCTGACCTACAATCGCGGAATCTACGGTAACGCTTGCTTTGGTTACTCTCTGTATAACAAATTTCATTTTTTTCTCCAATCCGCTTCGTTAAGTTAATTATAATACCGCAATAAATATACCTGCAATGATAATCAGCGCACAGACGAGTTTGTAAGTAATATTCTTTTCCTTGAAAATAAACTTGCCCGCGAGTATCGTCACAAGACAGCAGCTTTGTTTTATGAGCGTCATTACGGTTACTCTCGATTCAGGCATGCTGTTGGCGATGAAAAGCGCCCTGTCACCGATTACAAACATTATTGCGAGTATCCATATCCAGTAGTTTTTAAGTGCGCTTTTAAATTTAACTTTCTCTCTCGTAACAATAATGAAAATGATGTAATAAATGACCATAAAAAGCATGTACCAGAACTGAAGCTGGTTGCTTGAGACATGCCTTGTAAGAATCTTATCCATTACTCCGGATATGGCATTGAAAAGACACGAAATCATGGTGAAGCAGACAATCTTAAAACTCACCTTTTCGTCTTTTAAATTCTTCTTTCTCTCGCATAAAAGAACACCGATACATACCAAAACGGAGCCGATAATGGTCGTCAGCGTCATCTCCTCGTGTAAAAGGATTATTCCGAGTGCCGAGGCAAATACCACGCGTGATAAGTCAATAACGCCGTACAGGCTCACAGGCATCTGTTTTATGGCCTTAAACGATAAAATCCACGCTATGAATATTATGAGCGATTTAAAGGCTATCGGAAGCAGATACAGCCATTCGACATGCATTGCCTCTTTGATTCCGGGAAGCACTATTATAAAAGATATAAGCGTATATAAAATAAGCACTTCCAAAACCGTATTCTTTTCAAGTGATTTTTTCTTTACGATTTCCCTGCCGCCTTTTAAAAGACCGTAGAGAAGTACGAGCCAGATCCACATATTGTTTCCTTCGCATGAAAAAAGGAGGGCATTTTTGTAATGCCCCCCCTTATATTTGTTGTTGTATTATTCTTCGTCTTCTTCTGTCGACTCGGTATCGTTAACATCAATGGGCTTGTCTTCTTTGTCCTCGCCCCAGATTCTCATGTTAAGTTCTTTATCCTTCTTCTCGACGAGATCAAGCACTGCCTTAGCCTTAGCCTGTTCTGCACTTGCTTTTTCCTCATCTTTTATGAGGAGTTCGAGGTTTGCGGAAATGATGTCGATGTTGTTCTTGAATTCCTGAACAAGTTCTGCTGTCTTGTCAATTGCAACCTTGGTGATTTCTTCGATGTATGAATCAAACTGAACCTTGGTTGTATTGGCGAACATTGTCTCGACGTCGTTCTTGTAAGACTTCTTATCGTTTGTTGAGAAGATGAAGATTGCCTTCTGCTTGTTGATGTACTCATCCATCTTCAAAGCCTTTAAGCTTGAAGGAGGAACCTGCGTATCGGCAACGTTCGTGATTCTCTTGATAATCTCTTCGTCGATTCCTTTATAACCTGAAATCTTCTTGATGATGATTCCCTTAAGTTCGTCAATCTGCTGGATGAGAATTCTTCCACGATTGTTCTTGTAGTTATCATCGATTTCCTGAAGATATCTGTTAAGTTCGTTTCTGATGATGTTGTTCTTCTCTTCGAATACTTCGGGACGAAGAGCAATCCATTTCATCTTATCGGCAATCTTGCCTGCCTGAATCTGACGGTTACCCATTACAGTGTATAACTGGTTGATATCATCAATCTGGAATACCATGTTCTCGGTAGTCATGTTGGTAAGATAATCTGCGTAAGCTTCATCAATATCCTTAACCATGCTGGTCTTCATTGTATTGATGTTTCTCTCGATTTCTTCCTTGGACAGTCTTGCCTGATTCTCAATTACTTCGTAGTCTTCACGGATAAAATCTACAACGCTCTTGATGCCGTCATAAAGGCCTTTAGCCTTAACTGCGAGGGCATATTTGCGGCCGTACTGGATGATCTCTTTTTCGATTGCATACATACCGGAGTTAACGTAGATTCTCTGAAGGATGGGATAAAGACTGGAGTCTTCAGGATTGTTGCACTTCTTTAATTCTTCGAAGCAATCCTTGATGAGAGCCTTTGTCTCGTTATCGGAACGTGCAAGCTTATCAAGCTTGAAGTACATACCGGTATCTACATCCACCTGAATGTTGTCTACTCTGAACGGATCGTCAACGGGATCGTTGTTGATTTCGTTCTTATGGTTAGCAAGCCATCTTCTTTCGTCTTCTGTATCGACGTTGTTTCCGATAGCCTTTGCAATGTATGCAGCCTTGGATGATACGAAGAAAAGTCTTTCCTTGGAAAGGTCAATCTGCTGAGCTTCTTCGTTGTAAATCTTATCTGTTTCCTTAAGAGTAACTTCGACTTTCTTTTTCTTCAAAAGCTGAAGGTCTGTAAGGGACTTGGTATCGGCCTGGTTGATAACGTGAAGTGATCTTGTAAGGTCGATGGTTGTAGCTTCGTTTTCTCTGTTACTTGAATTAATCAGGTTGTAGAGAATCGAGTTACCTGTACCTTCCATTTTGGTCGGCTCGTAAAGGACGATTAAGATGGAATTGGTCTGCTGAGCAAGTGCTTTCTGAAGTACTAAGAGATGCTCATTGGAGTTCGAGTCGGTACCGGGTGTATCGTAGAATGTGAAGTTGATGTTCTCGTCCAAAGGAATCGGGAAGCTTACTTCGATGATACCGTCGATATATTCTTCGTTCTCGTCAGTTCCCATATTGGGAATGTCGTTTAATTTCTTAAGTACCTGATACAACTGCTCATGCTGCTGAAGTCTGAACATGATTGCGGAATTAACTTCGGAATTAATCTTCTCCTGTGTAATCTCGCATTCGCCGTCAGCATGAAAAGCAAATCTCTTTTTCTCTGCATCCCAGACAATGTTTGCGATAACCGATGTATCGGGATCGCTGCCTTTTTTGATAACAAACGAAACTGCAGGCTCTTTAGCGTTCTTGATTCTGAACATCTTGGCGGTTTCGGAGTTGATACTTTCGGGAAGTATTCTCTTTCCGATTAACGCATTGATGAATGTTGACTTACCTGAGGAATATGTACCTACGAGGCAAAGATTGACGTCTGAATTGTTAAGCTTGGCTTTCTTGGATTCAAACTCGGTCTTTCTTTCAACAAACGATTTTCTGATGTCGGAATTCTGAAGTTCGTTATCAAATGTTTCGAGAGTTGCATCACAAAAATCCGCAATGGCGGTATAAATTTCCGTAACTGAAGGAAGTTCGATGAACTGTGTAACCTTAAATCTGTCTTCGTTTACGGATTTGTTGTATTCTCTGACTTTTTTTACAAAGTCTTCATAGTCAACCTTGGTTCCTTTGAAAACCAGATTGACATTGTCTCTTAAAAATTGTTCCCAAATATCATCAAAGAATTTATTGCCGTGATTCTGGAGCAGGAATTCGCCGTTGTCAGGTCCGTACTGATTGAGCCAGGGACACATGGCATAAGGAATCTCCACGAACTCGCCCTTTGCTTTGGCGAGAAAACGAATCTCCTTCTTCACAGGATGATACATTATCATTAATTCTTTCATGAATGCCTCCCCAAATGTCTGTTAGGGTGAATATCATTTATTAATCCACACCATTTTTTATTATATACTTTATAGTGTCAAAAATCAAACGATATTCTAAAGTTGAGCCCTATTTCTTTACACTTTTTTGCAAAAAATTTCTAATTCACATTTTCAATCTGCCAGTCGATTTCCGAAAGACCGTTTTCTCTAAGAAAATCATTGGCTTTTTTGAAGTGTCCGCAATCGAAAAATCCTCTGTATGCAGACAGTGGTGACGGATGCGGAGCGGTCAGAATTAAGTGGTTGGGATTGTTTAAAATCTCCTTCTTCGAAATCGCCGATTTACCCCATAACATAAAAACTATCGGTCGATTCTGTTCGTTTAAGATTCTGATGGTCGCATCTGTGAATTTTTCCCAGCCGATTCCCTGATGTGACTGAGGAGAATGAGCCCTTACGGTAAGCACCGCGTTAAGCAAAAACACACCCTGTCTGGCCCATTTTTCCAAGCTTCCGTTATCAGGTATATAACAGCCGAGTTCCCTGTTTAATTCTTCGTAAATGTTTTTAAGCGAAGGCGGTATTTCTATGCCTTTCTGCACCGAAAAACAAAGTCCGTGAGCCTGTCCGACATCATGATACGGATCCTGTCCGAGTATCACTACCTTGACATTTTCAAGCGGAGTAAAATGATATGCGTTAAAAAGATCCTGTTTGGGTGGGAAAACCGTATAATTCCTGTACTCTTCAAGGAGCTTTTTGTAAAGATTAATATAATAATCTTTGCTGAACTCTTCTTTTAAAGCTTTTTCCCACTCTCCTGTGATAGGCGGCATATTATAACCTCACGGGAATTCCTTCGTTTGCAAGGAATTTCTTTACTTCACGAATTTCAAGTTCCTTAAAGTGGAAAAGACTGGCTGCAAGTGCTGCATCTGCTTTTCCGTCTGTTAAAGCTTCTTTGAAATGTTCCATGGTTCCTGCCCCACCCGAAGCGATAACGGGAATCGAAACTGCTTCCGCGATGGTTCTGGTAAGTTCGATATCGTATCCGTTCTTGGTTCCGTCGCAGTCCATACTGGTTAATAAAATCTCTCCGGCACCGAGTTCGCAGGCTTTAATCGCCCATTCAAGCGCATCTATGCCCATATCTACTCTTCCGCCGTTTTTGTAAATATTCCAGCCACTGCCGTCCGCTCTTCTTTTAGCATCAATCGCAACAACCACGCACTGTGATCCGAACTTATCCGCAGCTTCCGCAATCAGATTAGGATTCATGATGGCCGCAGAATTAACAGCCACCTTGTCGGCGCCTTCTCTTAAAATCTTCTTAAAATCGTCAACTGTTCTGATGCCGCCACCTACGGTAAACGGAATAAATACGCTCTCCGCAACCGCTCTTACCATGTCAACCACGGTGTCTCTCGCATCGCTGCTTGCCGTGATATCCAGGAAAACAAGCTCGTCCGCACCTGCTTTGTCGTAGGCAAGCGCACATTCAACCGGATCTCCGGCATCTATAAGATTGACAAAATTTACACCTTTTACAACGCGTCCGGCATTAACGTCGAGACACGGAATAATTCTTTTTGTATGCATTTAAGCCTCCAGGAAATTTCTTAAAATTCTGAGTCCCACCGATGAACTCTTTTCGGGATGGAACTGTGTCGCATAAATATTTCCCCACTCAACGGCTGCATGAATCGTTGCACCGTATTCCGTGGTTGCGGCAACTATTTTTTCGTCCTCTGCCTTAAGATAATACGAATGGACGAAATATACGTAACTTCCTTTTACAACCCTTTTAAAAAGTAAACTCTTCTTGGGAAATTCAAGGGAATTCCAGCCCATATGAGGAATCTTTCTGTCGTCGCCTTCGGGAAGTCTTACAATCTTACCCTTCAAGAGTCCGAGTCCTTCGACGCCGGGACTTTCCTCGCTGGAATCAAACAGAAGCTGAAGTCCTAAGCATATACCGAGTAAAGGCTTGCCCTCATCCATAACCAGTTCTTTTATAACATCTTTAAGACCGTATTCATTAAGTCTTCCCATGGCGTCGCCAAATGCACCTACGCCCGGAAGAATCAGTTTGTCAGCCTTTTTAAGCACATCTTTGTCTCTTGTAATTACGCAGTCATATCCAAGCTTTAAAACGGCTTTTTCAACGCTCTTAATATTGCCTGCATCATAATCAATTATAGCTATCATAAAACCTCCAAAGCGGTATTTTTCTGTCGAAAAAAAAGCAAAATAAAAAGCTACGGCTGTTAATCCATCGGTTAAAAAAGTATTTTAGAACCGAAAAACCGCCGAATAAACAAAAAAATACACATGACAATTATAACATAGTCATGTGTAAAAAACAGTAAAAATTGCTGTAATAAAAAAATCGGAGTGACAAGATTTGAACTTGCGACCTCTGCCTCCCTAAGACAGCGCTCTAGCCAAACTGAGCCACACCCCGATTACGCGTTTTTTTCAATCCGCAACGACTATTATATCTAAACACCACACCTAAGTCAAGAAAAAAATTAATTTGTTTTTGCAATGCTTGCAAGATACTCTTCAACCTTGGCGTAAATCTCCTCCAGGCCCCTCTTATCTTCGGCTGAAAAGGGGATAATTACGGTGTTTTTCTCACATTCAAGCTTCTTTTTTATGATTGATACCTGTTTGCTTACTGCACCCTTTGAAATCTTATCCGCTTTGGTGGCTATAACTATCGGATCGAAGCCGTTTGCGATTATCCAGTCATACATCTGAACGTCGTTTGCGCTCGGCTCGTGTCTTATATCCACCAAAAGAAAAACGGCCTTAAGAGTCGGTGATTTCTTTAGGTATCTTTCAATCATTTTGCCCCACTGTTCCTTAACGGATTCGGAAACCTTGGCGTAGCCGTAACCGGGTAAGTCAACGAGGTAAAATTCGGAATTGATGTTGTAATAGTTGATTGTCTGTGTTTTACCGGGCTGCGAGGATATTCTTGCATACGATTTTCTGTTCATAAAAGCATTGATAAGCGAGGATTTGCCGACATTACTCTTGCCCGCAAAAGCAAATTCGGGGAGCGAATTGTTCGGAAGTCTTGAGCTTACACCGCATACGGTTTCAAGATTTATGCTTTTTATTTTCATACCTGCCGCCTTTCATAAAATTAATGAAAAAGGGGCAATTTCTTGCCCCTTATAATCTTTAAGCTGTTACCGTTTCTTTTGAAACAGGAGCAGTTTCTCCTTTTCTTACCACCACGGGTTCGGATAATCCCAAAATGGAATCCTTGGTGATATGACATTCCGCAATGCTGTCATCCGAAGGGATTTCAAACATTACCTTGGTCATTACCTTTTCCATAATGGATCTGATACCTCTCGCACCGGTCTTACGTTCATAAGCTTCCTTGGCGATTTCAAGTACAGCATCATCATCAAAGAAAAGATTCACATCGTCAATCTTAAATAAAGCCGTATACTGCTTAATCATGGAGTTTTTCGGCTCTTTTATGATCTTAACAAGCGCTTCCTCATCCAGACCTTCAAGTGCCACATTGATGGGCACACGACCAACAAATTCGGGGATAAGACCGAATTTTACGAGATCCTGAGGTGCAACTTCCTTAAAGAGATTGCTCTTTTCGAGAATATTGTTTTTAACAATTTCCGAATTGAAACCAATCGACTTTTTGTTAAGTCTCTGCTCGATGATATTTTCGAGTCCGTCAAACGCACCGCCGCAGATAAACAGAATGTTGGTGGTATCGATGGGAATAAGCTCCTGCTGGGGATGCTTTCTTCCTCCCTGAGGGGGAACCGACGCGTTTGTGCCTTCGATTATCTTAAGAAGTGCCTGCTGAACGCCTTCACCCGATACGTCTCTGGTGATGGATACATTCTCGCTCTTTTTGGTTATCTTGTCGATTTCATCGATATATACAATACCGTACTCTGCTCTTGCAACATCGTAATCCGCAGCCTGGATAAGCTTAAGAAGGATGTTTTCAACGTCCTCGCCTACATAACCTGCTTCGGTTAATGTAGTAGCGTCACAAATGGCGAAAGGCACATTTATGATCTTTGCGAGTGTCTGTGCAAGATATGTTTTACCGGAGCCCGTAGGTCCGAGCATAAGTATATTGCTCTTCTGGAGTTCCACATCCAAGTCTGCCTGAGTGGTAACTCTTTTGTAATGATTGTAAACGGCTACAGACAGAACTATTTTTGCTTCTTCCTGTCCTACCACATAGTCATCAAGAAACTCTTTTATCTGCTTCGGCTTTAAAAGATTGATGTTAAGATTTGATTTGGCAAAATCATAATTTGATGCTTCAAACAAATCTTCTTCCATGCTCTCTTTTGCCTGAAGTTTCAGGATATCGTTGCATGTGGAGATACATTCGTCACAAATATATATTCCGCCCGGTCCGGCTATCATCTGGCCGACCTGGCTCTGCGTCTGTCCGCAGAAAGAACATTTTACCTGTTTGCCGTTCTTGTCGGAATCATTTCTTTTGTTTGCCATATTACTCCTGTTTGTTCTCTTCTCTCGAAGAAATTACAAGGTCAATAAGACCGTATTCCTTAGCTTCTTCTGCAGTCATCCAGTTATCACGATCGGTATCTTTTGCGATAACGTCGAGAGGCTGGTTACAGTTTTCTGCAAGGATTTTGTTAAGCTTTTCCTTAGTCTTTAAGATATGCTTTGCAGCAATCTCAATTTCGGTAGCCTGTCCCTGAGCACCGCCCAAAGGCTGATGAATCATAATCTCAGCATTGGGAAGAGCCATTCTCTTACCTTTTGCACCGCCCGAGAGCAAGAATGCTCCCATTGAAGCAGCCATACCGATACAGATTGTGGAAACATCACACTTGATGTACTGCATTGTATCGTAAATAGCGAAACCTGCGGTAACGGATCCTCCGGGAGAGTTGATATAAAGCTGAATATCCTTTTCGGGATCTTCCGCTTCAAGGAAAAGAAGCTGTGCAACTACCAAAGATGCAGTAACTTCGTTTACTTCCTCTCCGAGGAAAATAATTCTTTCTTTTAAGAGACGTGAATAAATATCATAGCTTCTCTCGCCTCTGCTTGTTTGTTCAATGACATAAGGTACCAGACTCATAAAATGCTCCTTATAACACTAATACTATTCTTCTGTCTTCTCTTCAGCTGCTTCTTCTTTTTTAGCCTTTGCAGCTTTCTTAGGCTTAGTTTCGCCTTCTTCGGCTGTTTCTTCTTTAGCCTTCTTTGCAGCCTTCTTAGCAGCCTTTTCTTTTGCGTTCTCTGTTATGAAGTCGATAGCTTTCTGCATAGCAATGTCTTTCTTGATTGCTTCATCATTGCCTGCTGCGCCGAGGGTTTCTTTAACCTTCTCAACTTCCATCTTGTAGTTGTCTGCAATCTTCTTGATTTCTGCTTCAACATCTTCATCTGTTGCTTCGATGTTTTCAGCCTTAGCAACAGCTTCAAGAACGAGCTGTGTCTTAATCTTCTGTTCTGCCTGAGGTTTGATCTGTTCCATCATAATCTCAGGATTCATTCCTGTGTACTTGAAGTACTGATCGATGCTCATACCCTGATATCTTAATCTCTGAGCGAACTCATCAAGCATTTCTCTCTGCTGTGTAGCAAGCATCATTTCAGGAATTTCGATTTCGGAATCTTCGATGATTGCATTAACTGCAGCATCTTCTTTCTGCTTCTTGGCATCATCTGCCTTCTTGTCGGAAAGGTTCTTCTTTACGGATTCCTTGTACTCAGCAAATGTATCGTAGCTGGAAACATCACTTGCGAAATCATCATCGAGCTCAGCAAGCTGTTTTTCCTTGATTTCATGGATTTTAACCTTGAATACTGCAGGCTTTCCTGCAAGTTCTGCTGCCTGGTAATTCTCGGGGAATGTTACATTAACATCAAATTCGTCGTCAATGTTCTTTCCGACAATCTGATCCTCGAAAGTATCGATGAATGAATGAGAACCGATTTCAAGGTTGTAATTCTCGCCCTTGCCGCCTTCAAATGCAACACCGTCAACAAATCCTTCAAAGTCGATTGTTACTGTATCGCCTGTATTAACAGGTCTTTCAACAGATACGATTCTTGCTGCGTTCTGTCTTTCTTTTTCGATAGCTTCGTTAACTTCGTCTTCAGTTACTTCGGTATCAATCTTTTCGATTTCTACACCTTTATATTTTCCAAGCTTGATTTCAGGCTTAAGAGCAACTTCAGCACTGAAAACAAAAGGCTTTCCTGCTTCCATTTCAACTACTTCGATCTTGGGAGCGGAAACGATATCAAGTTCCTTAACTGCTTCGTCATATGTCTTTTCGTAAGCATCGGGAATGATGATGTTAGCGGCATCCTCATAAAATACTTCTTTGCCGTACATTTTTTCAATCATTGCCTTGGGAACCTTTCCGGCACGGAAACCGGGAACAGAAATTCTCTTTTTATTCTTCTGATATGCTTTTTCGCAAGCAGCATCGAATTCTTCTGCAGAAACATCAATGATCAGCTTTGCCATACTACCTTCAAGCTTTTCAACCTTATAGCCCATTTTAAATAAATCTCCTTTCAAAAGCGTGATT
>JAEEGF010047933.1_pt1 | contig 29551 bp, 21 predicted proteins | sample 9134171 | NCBI WGS metagenome assembly JAEEGF01 (sample SAMN16246542, study PRJNA631951) | gut metagenome | biome: gut microbiome; feature: rumen; material: AP-attached | host: Bos | place: Iran: Karaj | collected 2018-10 | reverse complement strand
CATAGTGGTTCAGCGAGGTGTATCCATAGTCAATCCCGAGTTGTTTCATATCTTAGCTGTTTTCCAATCTGTCGGGCGACCATCCACGCCAAGATCTCCCTGACCGTCAGAGAGTGTTTTCTTCAGTTTGAGCAGGGCCACTTTCGTTTCAGCGGTGGTCTCGCCCAACAGCGAGGCTATCTCCTGTGCCACGCGCATCTGCTTCATAATAAGGTCGTCGGTGGTAGTGATAGTGTCCATACGCACCTTTTCCAGCTTCTTGTCGTAGTTCACCATGTCGGAAATGTCCTTCATCAAGCCGAAAAGCAGATTTTGCTCGCTCAACAGGCTGACCGTCAAACTCAGGTATCGGTTGGTGGCAGTAATATGCAGCTGTGGGTTCTCCACGCGTTGCTTCTTGGTGTAAGCGTTGTAGAAGTCTATCGGCTGGAAACTTTCTGCTACCGGACGGCCCACCACGCTCTCCGGCGTGCCGCTGAGGCCGAGCATCTTCATGGCAGAAGCGTTGATGTCCACAATTTTCATGTCGGGGTCGACAATCATCACCCCTTCAGGCGAGTTGCGAACGATGTCCACTGCCAGGCTTTCGGCACGTTTGCGCATATAGGGCAAGCAGATGTCGATGTCGGCATAGCCGTTCACCACAGCCCAAGCCTTCTCGCGGCAGGTGCGGTAGCCACAGGCACCGCAGTCCAGCTCGTCGGCCTTGGTCAGCTTGCCTGTGCGGCGCAGCACGTCCTCTATTTCCTTCTCCGTGGCCGGACGGCTCTTGGCGCGCAGTCGCGGATGGGCGTAGGCGAGCTGCACTCCCGCCTCTGGAGCGGGCAGGTGCTTGCGCGTGGCCATCTCATGCTCCACATAGCGGCCAATGTCAGCCTCAGCCTTTATCACGCCGCCCTCGTTCACTATGGCGCAGGGGCCGTTGATGCAGCCGCCGGGGCACACATTCATCTCAACGAACACGTGGTCCATCGATTCTATATTCTCCAACACGTCGGCGATGCGGTCCACACCGTCCACCGACATGTATCGGTAACCTTCAGGCAGGGCATCAAAAGAGCGGATAATACCCTTTGTGGCGGGGTAGGCTTTGGCACGGTTGGCCACCGTGGTCTCATCACCCACCGTCAGCTTGTTTATAGTGTTGAGATCGATACCGTTCTCCTCAAATAGCTGCAACAGCTCTTCAAAGGTGATGACGGCATCTATTGCATGCTCGTCGGCCTCGCGCTTCTTAGCGATGCAGGGGCCGATAAACACCAGCTTAAGGTTCGGGTCGTTGCGGCGCAGCATCTTCGCATGTGCCACCATGGGCGAGTCGACAGGGGCCAGATAAGGCAGGGCCTTGGGGTAGTACATCTGTATCAGGCGACAGGCTGCCGGGCAGGCCGAAGTAATGAAATTGCGCATCTCGCCTTGGGCCAGCACCCTTTTGTATTCCTCCGTGACGGCCTGTGCCCCCACGGCAGTCTCTTCGGCAACGGCAAAGCCAAGTTTGGCCAATGCTATGCGTAGTATCGAGAAATCATCCTGACCCAGACTGCTAATAAACGACGGTGCCACCGTGGCAGCCACGCGGACATGGCTCTTCAGCAGCTCGCGCACCACGGGCAGCTCGCTATGCTCTATCTTGGCATGTTGCGGACACACCTTGGTGCAATGCCCACACAGGATGCAATGCTCCTCGATAATCTGCGCGTGGTGGTCTTTGATGTTGATGGCCTTCACCGGGCATTCCCGAAGGCAGCGGTAGCAGTCTTTACATTGAACAGTCTTGAATTCCAAATACTCGGACATGATTCTATTGTTGTTGTGTTAGTATTGTATTAGTTAATGAATAGTTTGGGGTAAATCTCTTTGGCAAACAGTTCCTCCACATTGCCAGCGTTGACGCTGTGCAAAATGAAGCCCTCTGGTGTTTCTTCCACCTGTGGGCCGCGTTCCGAGGGCTCCATGCCTTCGCATCCGACCGTTACGCCCAAAGCGCAATGACCGAGACAGAAGCTGGCTTGCAAATCGATGACATCTTCCACATCATACTTTTTCAGTACCTCTTTGAAGGCTTCGATTACCTCGTACGACCCTTTCAGGTGGCAGGAACTGCCAACACATACTTTGATTGTCATATTAATAAACACATTTTATTTAAGCCGTGAACTTCAAGTTTCAAGTGCAGGACAAAGGCAGCCACCTACGGCTTAAAACTCAAAGCTCACAAGCTCATTATTTATCACTTACTTCTCTCTGGCTTCCTTGATGGCTGCCTGGGCAGCGGCAAGACGTGCCACGGGGACGCGGAACGGCGAGCAGCTGACGTAGGTCATGCCGTTCTTGTAGAAGAACTCGGCTGCCGTCGGGTCGCCACCGTGCTCTCCGCACACGCCGCACTTCAGTTCGGGACGGGTCTTACGGCCACGCTCGATACCTATCTTCACCAACTCGCCCACACACTCGGTGTCGAAGTTGTTGAACGGGTCGGCGGGGATAATCTTCTCGTCGACATACTTGCTGACGATAGCGTTCACGTCGTCGCGGCTGAAGCCGAAGGTCATCTGCGTCAGGTCGTTCGTGCCGAAGCTGAAGAACTCAGCCACCTCGGCAATCTGGTTGGCAACCAAGGCGGCACGCGGTATCTCAATCATGGTGCCGAACTTGTAGTTGAACTTCATGCCATACTTGGCTTCCACCTCTTCCTTCACGCGGTCGGCGAGAGCCTTCTGATGCTTCAGCTCGGCAGCATTGATGGTCAGGGGAACCATGATTTCCAGATGCGGGTCGTGGCCTTCCTTCAGCAGCTCCACCGTGGCGCTGAAGAGGGCACGGAACTGCATCTCGGTGATTTCGGGATAGATGATACCCAGACGCACACCACGCAGACCCATCATCGGGTTCACCTCGTGCATACCCTCTATACGGGCGTGCAGCTTATCGAAGTCTATGCCGCGTGCCTTGGCCACTTCGCGCTGCTTATCCTCTGTCTGGGGGACAAACTCATGCAGCGGGGGATCCATCAGGCGGAAGGTCAGGGGCTTGCCGTCCATCACCTTCAGCGTACCCTTGGCACTCTCACGCACATAGGGCTCCAGCTCGGCCAGGGCCACCTTGCGGGCATCCAGCGTGTCGGCCAATATCATGTTGCGCAGCTTCTCCAGCGGCACCTCGCTGTTCTCGCCATAGAACATGTGCTCGATGCGGAACAGGCCGATACCCTCGGCACCAAAGTCAATAGCCTTCTGGGCATCCTCAGGGTTGTCGGCATTGGTGCGGACACCCATCTTGCGGAACTTGTCGACCAGCTTCATAAACTGCTGGAACAGCGGATTCTCAGTGGCGTTAATCATCTTCACCTCTTCGTCATACACCCAGCCCTTCGAGCCGTTGAGACTCAGCAGGTCGCCTTCGTGGAACACCTTGCCATTGATGGTCACTGAGCCGTGTTCCTCTACGTTGACCTTCTTCTTGCCATACTCGTCGGTGCTGACAGAGGCACGCTCCATCTCAATCTTCACGGCATCGCAACCCACTATGCAGCACTTGCCCCAACCACGGGCCACCAGAGCGGCGTGTGAGGTCATACCGCCGCGAGCGGTCAGAATGCCGTCGGCAGCACGCATACCCTCCACGTCTTCGGGGTTGGTCTCCTCGCGGACGAGGATATTCTTGATACCGGCAGCCTGATACTCCTTGGCCTTCTCGCTGGTGAGGGCTATCACACCCACTGCGCCGCCAGGACCTGCGGGCAGACCCTTGGCCAGCACGGTGTGCTTCTTCTCGTCGGCGGCATCGAGGATGGGGTGCAGCAGCTCGTCGAGTTGGGCGGGCGATATGCGCATCACCACCTCGCTCTCGTCTATCAGGCCTTCCTTCAGCATGTCGAAAGCCATCGTCAAAGCGGCCACGCCGGTACGCTTACCCACGCGGCACTGCAGCATATACAGCTTGCCGTCCTGAATGGTGAACTCGATGTCGAGCATGTCGTGGTAGTTCTTCTCCAGAATGGTGCGGATGTCGCACAGTTCCTTATAGGTCTCGGGCATCAGCTCCTGCATCGAGTGCATGTGCTTGTTCTGCTCGTTCTTGGTGTCGTCGTTCAGGGGGTTGGGGGTGCGGATGCCAGCCACCACGTCCTCGCCCTGGGCGTTGATGAGCCACTCGCCGTAGAACTGGTTGTCGCCGGTGGCGGGGTTGCGGGTGAAGGCAACGCCCGTGGCACTGGTGTCGCCCATGTTGCCAAACACCATAGCCTGCACGTTGACGGCCGTCCCCCAGTCGTCGGGAATGCCCTCAATCTTACGGTAGCTGACGGCCTTCTTGCCGTTCCAGCTCTTAAACACGGCCTTGATGCCGCCTTCCATCTGTGCCTTGGCATCGTCGGGGAATTCGGTGCCCAGCACCTCTTTCACCTTCAGTTTGAAATCCTCTGCCAGCTTCTTCAGGTCGTCGGCGGTCAGCTCGGTGTCGCTCTGGTAGCCGTGGGCCTCCTTGTAGCTGTCCAGCATATCGTCCAGCTGCTTGCGGATGCCCTTGCCGTCGGCGGGCTCGATGCCCTCGCTCTTCTCCATCACCACGTCGGCATACATCATTATCAGACGACGGTAGGAGTCATACACAAAGCGGGGGTTATTGGTCTTCTTCAACATGCCGGGGATGGTCTTCGACGACAGTCCGATGTTCAACACCGTGTCCATCATGCCGGGCATCGACGAACGTGCACCCGAACGGCAGCTCACCAGCAGCGGGTTCTCTGCGTCGTCGTACTTCATACCCATAATCTTCTCCACGTTTGCCATACCCTTCCACACCTCTTCCATCAACCCTGCGGGCAGCTGGCATCCGTTGGCGTAATAAGCAGTGCAGCACTCAGTAGTAATAGTCAGACCTGCAGGAACCGGGAGACCCAGTAGGCACATCTCTGCCAAATTGGCACCTTTGCCGCCGAGCAAGTTCTTCATGTCGGCCTTACCCTCGGCAGTCTTGCCGCCGAATGTGTAAACAAATTTCGTCATCTTTTAAAAATCTTAATTTATAATTATATACATTTTTCCTCACAACATTTGGAATTTGCAAAGATACGAATAATTTTTCAATTCCGCAAAAAAAACTCACAACATGCTAATAATTTAAGAATTCCTCCCCTTCCAATATGTTTGATAGCCTATGACACACAACATCATGCGCCAGCCGTCCCCGTCCCCTCTTGAGAGGGGAGCAAACATCCAGTGGATGTTTGCCGCTAGGCCGGGGTATGTTCTAGAGGGGTACGTCGCTAGGCCGGGGTATGTCCTCAGACCGCTGACGCGCCAGCCATCCCCATCCCCTCTCCGAGGCTGTAAAAAATCAGTCTTTTATCAAACTAGAGCCAAATAATATAAAATCTTGATTCTAAATTATATATAATTTTTATTTTTCAATTTTGTTCAATTTTTCGCCGTTAGGCGAGAATAAATAGAACCCATCTTTAGGGGACTTCTATTAATCACCTCGGAGAGGTGTGACTATTAATAACACCGTACAAGCCGTAAGGCGCAGTGCGGTGAGAGTCAAAACATAACAAAACTGCGTCTCGAAGAGACGCGACAATGAAAACAAATTAATAGAACCCATCTTTATTCATTCATGAATAATTCGTGTCCGATTCATGGCAATTCGTGTTCCCCCAATGGAGAGATGTTTTTTAGCTCTGTGCGCAAAAGAGGCACATGGCCGCGCGTCATTACTTTTTTATTTCTGCCCCCTTACCGCATCCTACCGCTTCTTACGGATTCCTACTGATTTGTACCGATTTTTACCGATTGGGAGGCCCTTCAAGGCTGTTAGGGCAAAGAACGACCTATGAACGAGTTTTTGAAAGTCGGCGGATGTCGGGAGGCAGGCGGGGGTCGGGTCGGCGACAGGCGGGGGACGGGAGGGCAGAAGGTTGGCGGGAGGCAGAAAAAAATCTGGGCCACAGAGAACGCTGTTGCCCAGACTTTCTTGTCCCAGAATGGGACTCGTTATGTACTAATGATATAAATATCAGGGGTTGACCTTGGCACCGACGTTGGTGATGATGAGCTGCACTTTGACAAACTCCTGCTCGCCGCTGGCGGCCTTGCCTTTCTTGGTGCTGGTGTTGTCGAAGGCGGCAGTGGCGGCGCGCTTGATGTCGGTGGGGGTCATGCCGGCGGCCTTGATGTTGTCCTCAGGGATGCCGTTCTTGACGAAGAATTCCTTGACGGCCTTGGCACGTTCGAGAGTGACGAGCTGGTCGTGCTCGGGATCGACGCCGTAGGTCTGCACGAAGCCCTTGACGGTGAAGTGCACGTCGGGATGGTTTTTGAACATCTGCACATAGTTCATCAGCACGGAGTCGGACTCGTGCATAAGGACGTATTCGTCTTCGAAATAGATGTCGGAGATGGGATAGACGGTGCCACGCTCGCAGCGGTACATCTTCATGCGGAGGAGGGTGTCCTGCTTGAAGCGGTCGGAGTTGAAGTCGTAGAAGATGGAGAAGTAGCCGTCGCGTTTGGCATAGAGGGTGTAGTTGAAGCCGGGGACGAACTTGATGCGGCCGCCACGGAACTTGTCGCTACGGGCTATGACGCGGTTGTTGGTGTTCTTTTCGAGGATGGTGAGGCTGACGTCGACGTTCTTCTTGATTTTGGGGTCGTAGAAGCTGACGGGGACCTCGAAGGCTTCGACATGGATGGAGACCTTGATGCTGTGGCCCTGGCCATTGGGGGTGACGTTGTCGAGCATGATGTAGTAGACCTCGCCTTTGCGCACGTCGATGGAGCGGATGTGGCGTTTGGTGGAAGCCTTGGTGAGGAGTATGTCGGTGGCTTCGTGATACATGCCTATGGTGCCCATAGCGGCCTGCTTGGCGGTAGCCTCGCGCTGCTGCTTGGCGGCTTCCTGCTTGGCCTTGAGGTCGGCCTTGGCGTCGCCAGTGGCGGCGGGGGCAGTGCGCTTGGGTTTCTTGAGGAGCGAGCTGTCGACGGCGGAGAGGTTCACCGCCACGGGGAGCACCTTGTTGGACTGGATGTGGTTGCTGAAGTAGACGTCGGTGTAGCGGTAGACTACCATGTCGTAGTCGTCGGCGACGTTGAGCTGTGTGACGGCGATGTCGAGTTTGCCGTTGTAGGGCACGGTGAATTTGTACCAGACCACATTGTGCTCGAATTCGGGCAGGTTGGGGTGACGCTTGTCAGCCATGACTTCCATGATGCGGCCGGCGCCCTGGGGGGCGGTGGTGGGGCCGTAGGTCTGGTCGACATTGATGGGAATGGCAAAGATGCAGTCGCCACTGTTGTAGGGGAGCTGGGTGAGTTGGATGGTGGGTTCGGCGGCACCTTTTTTGCCTTTTTTGCCCTTTGACTTCTTGTCTTTCGCGGATTTTGATGTTTTGGCGGAGGACTTTTTCTTGGTCTGCGCTTGGGCATCGGTATAGCCAAATATCAGAGTACAAGCAAGTAGGGCTATGAAAAAACGTTTCATTTTGCTGATGTTACATTAATTTTTAACCAAATATTCAACAGGCAAAAGTACGAATATTTTTTGAATTGTCATGTTTTTTTCAAAAAAAGAGAGGAAAAAGGTTGTCTGCCGCCGTTGGGGCTGCAAGCAAATGCTAACAAAAAGTTGCGGGCGGCTTGTGCCGCCCGCAACTAGGATTAAGGATTAATGATTTAGCATTTTAATTGCCATAGCCACCCCACACAAGACGTACGGATGCTCCGTATGCTCCATTACTCTGGGTCCCCAAACTATAGGTAGCATTATCATTGAATCGTAATGCACTAGCAGATAAACCACCACCAGAACTCATAGTGGGTGACCAATAGATGCCGATTGGGCCATACTCTGCATGAGCATCTAAGGAGTTGTATTGGGTCTCATTCCGGAAGCCTGCCGCAGGCAGGAGCACAGCGCCGACAGCCTCCATAGCGGCCCACTGTTCTACGGTGTATTCAACTTCATTGCTCATGTCGGTTGGGTTGACCTCAGGGACTTCAACTCCATCAGGGTGGTTATAGCCGTCGGGGAAAAGGACAAAACACTTCACACCGTTCACCTTGACACGGGTGAAACGTGCGTTGTCGGTGCCGAGGTTGGTGGTGTTAGAGCGTCTCGTAAGAATATAAATCCATTCTTGAATGCTGAGTGTTTGCCAGCCACAATTGGCGATATTGCCGCCATTGCTGATGGCATTGATGCCCCAGTTAACGAAGGGTGTGATTGTTGACGTGGAGGTCGGGTTGCTGCCCGTGCCCCAATTGAAGAGATCAATCCAACCGGTATAGGAGGGGCCGATGTTTTCATTGCCTTGGCCGACAATGTCGTACTGGTGCTCGGCAAACTGCCAAGTCGGTGTGCTGGCATTGTACTGCAGGTTGCCACGGGAGAAGTACACCTTCTTGCCATATCTGTCGACGGTGAAGACGCTGTAGATGACACCCACGGGAGGGAGGTCAAAGGTGATTGGATTAAACATGTTGCGCTCCACGTTGAAGGTGGTGTGGCTGGCATTGGGCTGGAAGGCCTTGGTGAGGACTACGCCGTCCACGTCGGTGAAGGTGAACTGCAGCGCGGTGTAGTTGGCGGGGGGCAGGTAGATGTATAAGTTGGTGGGGTTGGTGATGTCCACGCCGCTGGTGCCGCAGTCGAGGGTGACGGTGTTGCCGCCATTGCTGCTATAGGTCAGAGCGGGGTCGTCGACGCCCGTTACGGCAAAGGTGCCGTAGAGGTGCTCGTCGCTGTCGGCGGTGACGGTGATGGTGCGGATTCTTCTGCCTGCCGACTTGAGGTTGAGCACCAGTATGCCGCAGAGGTTGCGGAAGCTGAGGTTGGTGCCTTCGGAGGCATAGGCGTACATGGGTGCGTGGACTTCGCTGCCGGTGTAGGTCTGGGTGGCGGGCAGGGTGATGCTGGCGCTGGTGCTGTTAGCAGCGGGGTTGAGGTCGGTGGGGTAAAAAGCGTAATAGGGGGCAGAGACCTCTTCCGTGCCTGTCAGGGAGGTGGATTGGCCGGCACTGGCGGCGGTGAATGTGGCACCGTTTATCCACACCTGGTCGCCCGCCGTCCAAGCGACGGTGGCATTGTTTTCGCCCACGGTGATGGTGGTCTTGGCGGCGTTCTCGATGGTGGCGGTGAACTGGCCGTTGACTTGCTGGTCCTTCTTGCAGGATGCCAGCGTGGCCAATGCTGCCAACGCAACGGTGGTGATAAGAAATACTTTCTTCATGTTTGTGTGTGTTTTACTGTTTTGTGTTGGTTTGTTTGATGCAGGGGTGTTGGGGAGACCGACGGGCCCTGCGTCAGGGGTGAATGAATTGAAAGGATTAACTGAACACATAGCCGCCTTCGCCGTTGCCAGTGCCTTTGCCGTAGCTCTCCATTGAAGAGCCCAGACTTTGGGAGTCGGGGGTTGTGCCACTTGTTTGAAAGCCTTTTTCGACACGGGCTTCAATCATTTCTACCATTGGAGCGTCGTACTCCTTCTTTGTTTGTTTAATCATTTGATGATGTTTGTTAAGATGTTGGTTAATGAAAATTTAAATTGAACAAATATGCAAAAAGATGCATGAAGAAAATGCACAAAAAAAGAGACCGCCCTCCGCTCTGCCTATGGCAAAGGGGGTGCTTGTTTGAGAAAAAAATGGTGAGGATAGACAGAAACAATCCGTTAAAATTAACGTCTGGGGGGGGTAATTGATTATCAATGAGTTACACAAAAACTTCATGTTCCAAATGTCCTTTTTTCGCGATTCAAAAATACAACTTTTTTCCGACCTAGCAAGAAAAAAAACTTGCGTTAGAAAGAAAAAAGAATATCTACAGACATAATAAACCACCCATTCTCACGTTATAACGGCATGATTAACGAACAATATATCCGATTTGACTGGGCCGCCAAGCGCATGCTGCGCGACAAGGCCAACTTCGACGTGCTCGAAGGGCTGATGACCGTGCTTATCGGCGAGAAAGTGACCATCGACGAAATCCTTGAAAGCGAGGGCAACCAAGAGTCTGAGACCGACAAGTACAACCGTGTAGATGTCATGGCCCGCAACAGCAAGGGCGAGTATATCATCGTGGAGGTGCAGCTCACGCGCGAAAGATACTATTTGGAACGTATTCTTTACGGCGTGTCGAAAGTCATCACCGACAACATGCGCCTCGGAGACCGCTACGAGAAGGTGAAGAAGGTCTACTCCATCAACATCATCTACTTCCCTTTGGGCAAGGGCAAGGACTACCTCTATCACGGTATCACTACCTTCACCGGTGTACACACCAACGACACCCTCCAAATCACCGACTACGAGGCCAACACCCTGAAGATGCGCACCCCCGAACAAATCTTTCCCGAATACTTCATCATCCGCGTCAACGAGTTCAACCAAGTGGCTACCACACCGCTCGAAGAGTGGATTGAATACCTGAAGAATGGCAAAATCAGCTCCTCCACAAAAACGCCAGGCCTGCAGGAGGCCAGACAGAAATTGCTCTACATGAACATGAGCGACAAGGAGAAGCGCATCTACGAGCACTACATCACCGACCTGATGGTGGAGAACGACGTTCTTGAAACAGCCCAAATAGAAGGACACGCCAAGGGTCTTGTCGAGGGAAGAGCCGAGGGACTCGCCAAGGGTCTTGCCGAAGGGAGAGCCGAAGGGAAAGCCGAAGGAAGAGCCGAGGGAAGAGCCGAGGGAAGAGCCGAAGAAAGACACAAAGTGGCAAGGAATATGAAGCAAATAGGCCTACCTTCCGAAATTATAGCACAATCCACTGGACTATCTATCGACGAGATAACGTCACTTTAAACAAGAACAATCAATCGAAACAAAAGGAGTCCCCGTCGTGTGGCGGGGACTCTTTTTTACACGTTGTTTGCGGACTGTAAACCTAATACTCAACCCATTTCGGATTTCGGATTAGAAATCTGCCACAACAAAAATACGTTAAGATGACTAGGTATACACTGACATTCTAATCAATTCTCGGCTTCGGACTTGAGGTACTTGTCGAACCAGTCGATGAAGTTACGGTGCCAGAGGAGGCTGTTTTGCGGGCGGAGCACCCAGTGGGTCTCGTCGGGGAAGTAGAGGTAGCGTGCGTCGAGGCCGCGGAGCTTGGCGGCATTGTAGGCTGCCATGCCTTGGGAGGCTACGATGCGGAAGTCGAACTCGCTATGGACGACGCAGATGGGGGTGTTCCAACGGTCGACAAAGAGGTGGGGTGAGTTGGCGTAGGAGTGGGCAGTCTTGGCGTTCTTCTCCCAGTAGGGGCCGCCGAGGTCCCAGTTGGTGAACCAGTATTCCTCGGTTTCGAGGCATTGCTGTTCGAAGTTGAACATGCCGTTGTGGGCGAGGAAGGCCTTGAAGCGGTGGTTCTCGTTGTGGCCGGCGAGCCAGTAGATGCTGTAGGCACCGAAGGAGGCGCCACAGGCACCGATGCGCTCGGCATCGACCTGGGGCATGTTTTTGGCGAAGTAGTCGGTGGCGGCCATGTAATCCTTCATGCAGAGTCCGCCGTAGTCGCCGCTGATTTCTTCACACCAGGCGGTGCCGAAGCCGGGGCAGCCGCGACGGTTGGGGGCGATGACGAAGTAGCCGGCGCCGCTCATGACCTCGAAGTTCCAGCGGGTGCTCCAGAACTGGCTGACCATGCTCTGGGGGCCGCCTTCGCAGAAGAGGAGGGCGGGATAGGTCTTGGTGCTGTCGTAGTCGTAGGGGTAGATGAGCCAGACGAGCATCTCCTTACCGTCGGAGGTGGGAATCCAATGCGGCTCGGTCTTACCCATGCGGACGAGGGAGAGGACTTCGGTGTTGATGTTAGTAATCTGACGGCCGGTCTGGTTGGTGTCGGCGAGGGTGTAGTGGAAGATTTCGGATGGGTGCTGCATGCTGACTTCGTTGGCGTAGATGTCGCCCGCACGGAGGGTGAAGCCGTTGATGTCGTGGATGCCTTTGGTGACTTGTCGGATGGCCTTGGAGGCGAGGTCGAAGGCAAAGATTTCGTTGGTGCCACGATACATGACCACGGCAAGAATCTGAGCGTCGTCGTCGCTCCAGGAGATGGAGCTGACGCCGTAGTCGAAGGCCTCGGTGTAGTCGGTCTTGGTGCCAGTGGCGAGGTCGCAGACCATGAGGCGGAGCTTGTCGCTCTCATAGCCGTCGTGCTCCATGCTTTCCCATGCCAGCTTGGTGCCGTCGTGGCTGAAGACGGGGTTCTGGTCGTAGCCCATGATGCCTTCGCTGAGGTTGACGGTCTCGCCGTTGGCGATGGTGTAGAGGTAGATGTCGCTATTGGTGCTGAGTGAGTAGTCTTTGCCCGTCTTCTTGCGGCAGGTGTAGGCGATGCGCTTGCCGTCGGGCGAGAAGTTGAACTGCTCGACACCGCCCCACGGACGCATGGGGCACTCGAAGGCGTTGTCGCCAATGACGTCAATGGCGTTGTCGATGTCGACCTTGCTGTCATTGAGGGCGGCGAGGAAGATGTGGGGGTATTCGTCTACCCAGTTGTCCCAGTGGCGATACATGAGGTCCTCGTTGATGCGGCCGGTGGTCTGGTCGAGGCCGACATAGAGCTTGTTGATGTCGTCGGGACGACGGACGGGGAGGTCGGAGATGTAGAGGATTTGGGAGCCGTCGGGTGAGATTTTGAAGCCTTCGAGGCCACCTTCGACGGTGGCAAGGACCTTCTCAGCCTTGGTGTCGACATTGATGGAGACGATGTCGTTGCCACGGGCAAAGAGGAGCGTGGAGGCATTGAGCCAGACGGGGTTGAACTCGCCCTGCGAGGTGTTGGTGAGGCGCATGGCCTCGGTCTTGCCGTCGGTGGGGATGAGGTAGATTTCGGCGTTGCCCTTGTTCTGTGCCATGTCGTAGAAGGTGGTGGTGTAGGCAATGGTGGAGCCGTCGGGGCTGAGGGCATACTCGCCCATCTTGCCGAGTTTCCACATCAGCTCGGGGGTGAAGCGACCATCCTGCACGGAGACGGTGGGACGGCCAATAACGGATTCTTGTTCTTGTTTCTTCTTGCAGCCTGCCGTGAGGAGCATTGCCGCAGCCAAAATGATAACGATTTTCTTCATATTGTTCAGTGTTCTTTTATTCTAACGGAGATAATAGGCCCAAGTTATTTTTTTGCAAAAGTACAACTTTTTTTAATAACAGCACACAAAAAATTATATCATTCCATTAAAAAGTAGTATTTTTGCAAATTAATATAATGGGTCACGACAACTGAAATGTATTTGGAAACATTTGACAGCCAAAGCATAGCAATATTGCGCCAGCAGGTGAGCGAGGCGCAAAAAATTGTATTGCTGTCGCACATGAACGCCGACGGCGACGCGTGTGGGAGCATTCTTGGCTGTACGCTAATGCTCGACCAGGCGGCGAAAAAAAGCCAATCGGTGGTGCCTGTCCTGCCCAACGGCTGCCCGAGGACCATGGAGTGGCTGCCGGGAAGCGGACGCATCCTGTCGGGAGAGCGGGAGCGGGAACGTTGTGAGACCGTTATTGGCGAGGCCGACTTGATAGTGTGTCTCGACTTCAATGTCGCGTCGCGTATCGACTTCCTGAAGGATGCACTGTTAGATGCAAAGGGGTTCAAGGTGCTGGTGGACCATCACCACAACCCTGCCAGGGAGCAATTTGACATTGTGTTTTCAGACCCCATGATTTCAAGCACTTGCGAGCTGATGCTGTGGCTGGCGGTGGAGACATGGGGACGGGAGTATCTGAATGTGGAGGTGGCGCGCTGTCTCTACACGGGCCTGCGCACCGACACGGGCGGCTTTGCCTTCAGCTGCAGCCAGCCCAGCTGCTTCGATGCCGCCGCGCTGCTGGTATCATACGACATACACCCTGCCGAGATACACAACCAAATCACCAACACGTTTACCTACAACCGCATGATGTTCTACGGCTTTGCCCTGAGCCAGCGACTGGAGATATTCCCGCAACAGCGGGTGGCCCTCTTCCACTTCTCGATTGAAGACCAAGAGCGATACGGCATTACGGGCGAGGATATGGAAGGGCTGGTGAACTACACGCTGATGATGACGGATATAGAGGTGGGCGCACTGCTGAGAGAGGAAACGGGCCGCACCAAGGTGTCGCTACGTGCCAAAGATGACGTGGATGTCAACCTCATGGCGCAGAAATTGGGCGGCGGCGGACACACAAAGGCGGCGGGTGCCACCTGCAATATGTCGCTGACCGACACGCTGGCAGAGGTGAAACGGCTGCTGGGCGTGGAGGGTGTAGAACCATTAAAAAACATACATACCGCATGAAACGCATAGCTCCATATCTGATTGTCCTTTTCCTTGCAGCGGGCTGCGGCGACCGCACGCCCATCGTAGAGGTGGAGGCGGACAACAGCACGCGTTTCAAAGAGAACATGATAAACGCCAACCGCGTTGTCATCCAGTCGGAAGCCACACAGATAGAGGGCTATGTGCAGCGGCGCGGCATGGAGACAAAGGCACTGCCCTGCGGAGCCCTGTACCACGAATACACCCACGGCACCGGCACCGCCATCAATCCCGACGACACGGTGGTGGTCAGCTATAGGCTGGAAGCATTGGACGGCACCCCCTTCTACACCCACCAGACCGACACGCTGACGGTGGGACGGAGGCAGGTGACGGTGGCTTTGGACGACCTGCTGACGGTGCTGCCCTGCGGCAGCCAGGCGTGGCTCATTGCCCCGTCGAACACGGCCTACGGCGTGGTGGGCGACGGCGACAGGGTGCCCTCGCTCACAGTAATTGTATATAATATTGTATCAATTAATAAATTACATTTAAACAAATCATGAAAAAACTCTTAGTAATTGCCACTGTGGCATTGACTTGCGCTGCCTTTATGACAGCTTGCAACTCCAACAAATTCAAGACTGCCGAGAACGGTCTCCTCTATCGCTTTGAGACCGTCAATCCCGACGGCGAGCAGCCCAACGTGGGCGACCTGCTGGTGGGCGAGCTCATCCTCCGTCTTGAGAACGACACCCTTTTCTCCAATGTGGGCAGCCCCGACCGTATCTTCCAGGTGGCCGAGAACTGCATGTTCAAAGGCGACATCCAGGAAGGTCTGTTGATGATGCACACCGGCGACAAGGCCATCTTCAAGATTCCTGCCGACTCGATTGGTAACTTTATGCAGCCCAGCCAAATGCCCCCTTCGTATGAGCAGGGCAAGGGTCAGTTCTTCTACTATGAGGTGGCCCTGATGGACATCGTCACCAAGGACGAACTGGCACAGGAGCAGGCCAACTTCATCGAAGAGATGGAGCAGCGCAAAAACAACGAGGCCGCCACTCTCGCCCAGTACATCACCGACAACAACATCACCGTGAAGCCCACCAAGAGCGGCCTTTACGTCATCGTGAATAAGAAAGGCGACGGTCCCAAGGTTGCCGCCGGTAAGAAGGTAAGCGTGAACTACACCGGCCGTCTGCTCGACGGCACCCTCTTCGACACCAGCCGCGAGGCCGACGCCAAGGAGGCCAACAAGGTGCAGCCCGGCCGCCCCTACGAGCCCCTGAGCTATGTGGTTGGCGAACAGCCCATGATTAAGGGTTGGGACGAAGGCATCATGGGTCAGCCCGCCGGTAGCGACATCACTCTCATCATGCCCTCCGAACTGGCCTACGGTGCCCGTGGTGCCGGCAAGGACATCCTGCCCTACAGCCCCCTCGTGTTCAATCTGACTATCGAATCTGTTGAATAAAACAATCTGTTACGACTGATGAAAAACATTGTCATTTTCGGCGCCCCCGGTGCCGGCAAAGGCACCCAGAGTGATTTCATCGTTGAGAAATACGGGCTTACGCACATCTCCACTGGAGACCTGCTGCGCAAAGAAATCGCCGACCAAACCGACCTTGGCAAACGCATCAAGAGCATCATGGATGCCGGTCAACTGGTCAGCGACGACATTGTCATAGAGATGATCGACAACGCCATCGCCCACGACAGCAAGGGTATCCTCTTCGACGGATTCCCCCGCAACGTGGCACAGGCGGAAGTACTGGACCAACTGCTTGCCAAACATGGCCGCACGCTGACCTGCATGGTGCGGCTCGACGTGCCGCGCGAAGAGCTGATACGCCGCATGTTGGAACGTGCCAAGGTGAGCGGTCGCAGCGACGACAACGAAGAGACCATCAAGAATCGCCTCGTGGAGTATGAGAACAAGACACTGCCTGTCGCCTCGTACTACGCCAAACAGGGCAAAGAGGTAAAAATCAACGGCCTCGGCGACATCAAGCGCATCTCGGACGACATTGTCAACGCCATCGAAGCCTTATAAAAGATTCCATTAACTAGAAAGTTCTAGAGAATCTAGTTAATCTAGATAATCTAGAACTTTCTTTATAAACACTACGACCATGACTTCCAACTTTGTCGACTATGTGAAAATACTTGTCCGCTCAGGCAAAGGCGGCGCAGGCTCGGCCCATCTACTCAGGGTAAAATATAATGCCAAGGCAGGCCCCGACGGGGGCGACGGAGGACGCGGCGGACATGTCATCCTGCGCGGCAACAGCCAACGCTGGACACTACTGCACCTCAAATACACCAAGCACGTCTTTGCCGAAGACGGTGAGCACGGAGGAGAGAACCTGTGCACGGGCCGCACGGGCCGCGACCAGATTCTTGAAGTGCCGCTAGGCTGTATCTGTCGCGACGCGGAGACGGGCGAGATGCTGGGCGAGGTGACAGAAGACGGGCAGGAACTCATTATCGCCAAAGGAGGACGTGGCGGATTGGGCAACGACCATTTCAAGTCGCCCACCAACCGCACCCCGCGCTACGCCCAACCCGGCGAGCCAGCCGTGGAACGCTGGGTGATAATAGAACTCAAAGTGTTGGCCGACGTGGGCCTTGTGGGGTTCCCAAATGCGGGCAAGAGCACGTTGCTCAGTGTTGTATCGGCGGCAAAACCCGCCATCGCCGATTACCCATTCACCACACTGGTGCCTAACCTCGGCATCGTCAAATATCGCGACAACCAATCGTTCTGCATTGCCGACATACCTGGCATCATCGAGGGGGCCAGCGAAGGCAAGGGACTGGGAATCCGATTCCTCAGACATATCGAGCGCAACTCGATACTGCTATTCATGGTCAGCTGCGAACAGCTGGATATCAACCACGAGTATGAAGTGTTGCTAGAAGAGCTACGCCGTTACAATCCAGAACTGCTTGACAAGCAACGTATCCTAGCCGTCACCAAATGCGACATTCTCGACGATACAATGATGCAGCAGCTGCGCACACACCTGCCGCAAGGCATCGAGAGCATATTTATCTCGGCTGTCTCGGGATTGCATATCCAAGAGCTTAAGGACCTTATATTCCAGAAACTACAGACCGAGGTACAACCCGACCCGTTAATAATCGAAGCCGACCTGCCCACCTCAGAATCAGAGTCATCAGAATCATAAAGATACATGAGCCTCGTCCAAACTGACACCGACCTTTTTCTTTGGATCAACCAACATCACTGCACGGCAGCCGACTGGATTCTGTGGGTTGCCAGCCAAGGCTGGTCGTGGGCCGTGGTGTTGGTGCTAACACTCGCGCTGGCCACTCTGCGAAAAGAACCACGGCGGTGGTGGGTAGTGCTGCTGGGCATTGCGCTATGTTTCCTACTAGCCGACCGCACATCGGTGTTTATCAAATACCTAGTGTGCCGTCCTCGCCCCTGCTATGCACTGGAGGGGGTTCGCATGTTTCGCACATCGTGTGGCGGGGAGTATGGGTTCGTATCGTCGCACGCCGCCAACGTCTTTGCACTCTCCATGTTCCTGACTTTGCGCTACCGCAGAAGCCTCCGCCACAGCCACACACGCCACCTCTTCCCCATTCTTATGTTCCTGTGGGCTGCAGTGGTGGGCTACTCCAGGCCGTATCTGGGAAAGCATTATCCCGGCGACGTTATCTGCGGAGCCCTGCTGGGAGTGCTGTTAGGCACGCTAGTTTACTTTGCAGCGCAACTAATTGACAACATATCACATAACGTCTCTACTCAAAAAAAGTTGTCGGAGAATGAAACAAAAAAACAACATTTGCGTTAATTATAGCGTGCTTACTTATTTCAAAGATGTATTTGACGGGGCGTCTCCTTCGTGGGGACGTTCTCGTTTTATCAAATCACACACAACAATCCATATAAATGAATATTCTTGATATTATTTTAGCCATACCCTTATGCTTCTTCATCTACAAAGGCTGGCGACGCGGACTGATCTTCGAGCTGGCCACCTTGGTAGGAATTGTTGTCGGCTGCTGGGCAGCCATCCATTTTTCGTCATGGGTTGCGGAACAGCTCAAACTGGAAGGCGACGGAGCCTTGCTCATTGCCTTTTTCATCACATTCCTCGGCGTGGTGGTAGGGTCATACTTCCTTGGCAAAGCCGTCGAAGGCTTTATCAAGATGGTCAAGGCAAATGCATTGAACAAGATTTTGGGTGCATTGGTAGGCATGGCAAAATGCCTATGCGTGCTCAGCATACTGCTCAACTTCGTACTAATGGTGGACTACAACCATATCATCATCAGCCCAAAGGTGCAACAGGAGAGCAAACTCTACAAACCCACCTACACGTTGGGCAACAAGCTCACCGCCACCCTTAAGACACACCTGCACGAACTGCGTGCCAAACAGGAAAAATGCTAGCCGCCCACTATGCTTATCCTAGCCCCCATGCAAGGACTCACTGAGCTGATGTTCCGCAAATCATACCACAAGTGCTTTCCCGGAGCGTTTGACTATGCCGTCTCACCCTTTCTCTCCCTCACCCACGGCAATTTGGCCGACGCATGGAAGAAGATAGACGACGTGCAACCACTTGACAATCGCGACTCAATACCTGTCATTCCCCAAATCCTTGGCAAAGAGCCTCACGAATTTACCGACCTGGCCAACAGACTCTACGAAGTAGGCTACAGTGAGGTGAATTGGAACATCGGCTGTCCCATGCGACGCGTCACCGCCAAACACCGTGGCAGCGGCATACTCCCCTACCCCAACGAGATACGCGCCATCCTTGAACAGGTGATTCCCCACCTGCGCCCGCGCCTCAGCGTCAAGATGCGCCTAGGACTCAACAGCGCGCAGGAGATATTTGCCATCATCCCCATCCTCAACGACTTTCCCCTTGCCAACATCACCATCCACCCAAGGACAGGACGTCAACAATATGGTGGACAGGTGGACCTAGACACCTTTGAGCAGGTTCTACCGTTGCTTTGCCATCCCGTCATCTACAATGGCGACATCTGCACCCCAGCCGACTATCGCCGCCTGCGGCAACGCTTTCCTCAAATCTCCGACTTTATGATAGGGCGCGGAATCCTCTACGACCCCTTGCTGCCGCTGCGCATCAAAGTCCAGTGCGACGAAGCCGCTAATAACGACTTGACCCAAACGATACACTTCGTCCGCACCCTCCTGGCAGCCATTGACAAAGGTGATGTGCGCGACGTGAGCAAGATGCGGAAAACCAAGGAATACTGGTGTTTGCTACGTCGATGCCTTCCCATCACCGAGCAGCAGGCCTCCACCGTACTCCACGCCCAAGACTACGGCAGCACAATTGACTGCATAGATTCCCTGCTAGAGAATGTCGAAAACGGCTAGTTTCTTCGAAACTCTCACTTTATTTGACATACCCATGCAAGCGAGCTTGCCTGGATTCGGCTTAACGAAACTTCCATCACATTTTTGAAAAAAATATTAAAGAACCACATAATAAAACCAAGAAAAATACGTTTATCAAATTAATGAAAAAAATAACAACCCTACTCATCCTTCTTCTTCCGGTCCTGTTCTCTCTCGTAGGATGCGGCAACCGAGCTAACACTCCTGACATGCCAAACGAGGAGGCACTCAAAATCCTTGACATTCAAATTCACAGACACCCCAAAGACGACAAGCTCTATTTCGACCGAGCCAAAATATACATGGAGATGGGTCGCATCAACGATGCCATCGCCGACCTCACGCGTGCCGTCGCACTCAATGACAAAAAGCCCCAGTACCACATGCTGCTCGGCGATGCCTATCTGGCCAATGGCAGTATCGAACAAAGCTATGCCAGCCTGCAACGCGCCCTTGAGCTTGACCCCGAAAATCAAGAAGCCACTCTCAAACTGGGCGAAATAGCCTACTACAGCCACAACTACGACCGTGCCATGGAGTGCCTCAGCAGCGTCACCGCCAAAGACCCACAGAATCGCACGGCCTTATTCATGAAGGCCTTCATCTATAAAGAGACGGGCGATACCACCAACGCTGTCAACCTATTGCGCAAAGTGTGCGACCTATACCCCAACTACGAACCCGCCTTCGAGGAACTGGGCGTGCTCTACTCCACCCACCACGACCCACTGGCTGTGGAATATCTCAACACCGCCATCCGCATCGAGCCAAACAACACCAACGCGCTCTATGCACTCGCCATGTATTATCAGGAGCTCAACCAGATGGACAAAGCAGAGGAAATCTACAAGCAAATCCTCGACATCAACGCCAACCACAAGGACGCATGGCACAACCGCGGCTATATCGAACTCTTCACATACGGCGACTATCCCGAAGCCATTGAGCATTTCACCCGGGCCATACAATGCGACAGCACATTTGCCGAGGCTTGGGTCAACCGAGGCTGCGCATACGAGCTCACAGGCGACAAGACACACGCACTCGAGGACTTTCACACCGCACTTGACCTCGACCACACCTTCCAACCAGCCATCGACGGCATCAAACGAATCAACAAATAAAAATATAAAGTATATGAGCACATTAAAAGGACGCAACCTCATCTCCATCACCGATTTCTCCAAAGAAGAATACATCGAGGTGCTGGACATAGCCGAGGGCTTTGAACAAAACCCCAAGCAACGTATACTCAGCGACAAGGTCGTCGCCACACTCTTCTTCGAACCCTCCACCCGCACACGCCTCAGCTTCGAGAGCGCAGCCAACCAGCTCGGAGCACGCATCATCGGCTTCAGCGACCCCGGCGGGACCAGCGTGCAGAAAGGCGAGTCGCTCCACGACACTATTGTCATGGTCTCCAGTTATGCTGACCTCATCGTCATGCGCAACCCCAAGGAAGGCTCCTCGCGCTACGCCTCCGAGGTGGCTACCGTGCCCGTCATCAATGCCGGTGACGGTGCCAACCAGCACCCCACCCAGTGCATGCTCGACCTCTATTCCATCCGCAAGACTCAGGGCACCCTCGACAACCTCAATATCGCACTCGTCGGCGACCTCAAATACGGACGCACCGTGCACTCTCTCGTACAGGCCATGTGCAACTTCAACGCCACATTCCACCTTGTGTCGCCCACCGAGCTCAAACTCCCCTCGTCCGTCAAGATGAGCATCAAGGAGGCAGGACTCAAGTACTACCAGTACACCGACATCCGCAGCATCATCCCCATCGCCGACATCATCTACATGACCCGTGTGCAACGCGAACGCTTTCCCGACCCGCTGGAGTACGAGCGCGTAAAAGACAGCTGCATCCTCTCAGCCGACATGCTCGAAGGCTGCAAGCCCAACATGCGCGTGCTGCATCCCCTGCCCCGTGTCAACGAAATCACCACCGACGTCGACAAGACCCCCTATGCCTACTATTTCCGTCAGGCACAGAACGGAGTCTATGTCCGTCAGGCACTCATGGCAGCCATCCTCGGCGCAAAATAATTGAATATTGAAATTCTTGTCGCACAACATATCAACTTATCAACATATCAACATCATCATGGAAACCAAGAAAGAACTCGTAGTGCCCGCCATCGAGAACGGCACCGTCATCGACCATATCCCCACCGAATTGGTTTATCAAGTCATACACATCCTCGGTCTTGAAAAATACAAAGACGAGGTGCTCATCGGCAACTACCTCCAGAGTGGCAAACTCGGTCGCAAAGGCATCATCAAAATCAAAAACAAGCACTTCACCAAGGAAGATGTCAGCAAAGTAGCACTTGTCGCGCCCTTTGTTACCATCATCACCATAGAAGAGTATCAGGTGAAAGAAAAATTCTCCACCGAGATACCCGACCACATCGAGAACTTCGTCAAATGCGCCAACCCCAAGTGCATTACCAACGCCGAGGCAGTGCCCACCAAGTTTGATGTAGTCGACAAGGAAAACCTCAAACTCCGCTGCCACTACTGCGAGAAATTCACCACCAAGGAAACCATACACTTCAACCTCTAATAAATGACGGCTCCCGCCCCCGTCCCCTCTTTAGAGGGGTGGCCGTAAGGCCGGGGTATGTTCCCAGATGGGTGCCACGAAGTGGCGGGATATGTCTTTAAATTTTCAAATTAACATGAAACGTTACTACGTCGCCCTCATCATCGTCACCATCCTCCTTGTGCTGGCAGCATTCTGCACAATGTGGTTTGCCGACGGTTTCTTCCAAACCGTCATGCCTTTCCTGCCGCTCTACTTTGCCGTGGTCACAGGGCTGCAACACTACGTCGTGGTCAAGAGCCTATACAAAGACCCTCGCACCTTTGTCAAGAACTTCCTCGGCCTCACCGTTGGCAGTCTCTTCCTACACCTAGTCATACTCTGCCTGTGGGCCTTCACCCACATCCCCACTGCCCGCAACTTCATCCTTGCCTTCTGCATCTGCTACATCATCTACCTAGCCTTCGAGACCGTAGCACTAGTCCTCCTAGTTCGTCGCAAACGTTCCGAATAAAACACAACGAATATAAACTATAAGAATCCCCGCGTTTAATTTGTGCGGGGATTCTTTATGTAAACGAATGTAAACTAACCTCGTCAGCTGCCCCCTTTTTAGAGGAGTAATCGCAGATTGGGGTATGTTTATTACCTTACCACCACCCGCTGTGCCACACCATCACCCACCTGCACTAGGTAGACTCCATCGGCAACCATACGGAAATGCTGCATCTCTGGAACGCTCAACTCAATAAAGAGCAACCTACCTATAGCATCGAAGATACGCACACGTTGTCCTGCCGCACCTTGCACTGTGATGACATTGTCCTGCACGGTAATTGTGCTCTCTGAAGGTTGCACATCGGCTATGCCAACATCATCCCGATAGAAATATGCATACAGGGTCATGTTATGTGTCATCGTCACATGGCGCGGATTGTCTGTGTTGTCATCATTCCACCTTACAAAATGGTACCCGCTAGACGGAATGGCTACTATCTCCACGACAGTGTTTTCACTATATTGACCTGAGCCGACAACAATACCACCATAGTCCTCCGGCACCGTAGATAGATTAAGATTGTAATAATCGATCGGTTCCATTATTACCACCGTATCATATATGAAGTTGTCCACATATGTGGTATCATGGATATAGTTGTTGATAATCGTTGTATCATGTATAACTGTCGTGTCATGAATATAATTGTCAACAACAATGGTATCGTAATGCCACAGATATGTCGTGTCATGAATATAATTGTCAACAACAATGGTATCGTAATGCCACAGATATGTCGTGTCATGTACTTGGATGTACATGGTATCATAAATGTAATGGTCAACCACCGTCGTATCGTGAATGTAGACATTCTCCACCACAATAGTCGTGTCATGTACTATTTGCACCAATGTGTCATGGACTACCTGCGTGGCGATATATGCCACACTGTCAAGTAAAGTAATCATATTGACACCTTGCTGATTGGCAGCCATTACGTTGTGCAACTGCATAAGTTGTGTGCTGTGGTCGTTCGTGTCTGAGAGATGCAGGTGCAAATCCAATACTGGTCCGCTGTTGCCGTTGAACAAACTATTGGTCATCGACATTGCCAACACGCGCCACGTCGAGTCGTTTAACTGTGCAGAGCTGACCAGATGCCCATTGCTTCGCCCTGTCAGATGAATATCGTTGCTCCCAATTGTCGCATAGCGGTGGGGGTACACAATATCCATTTGTAGTGCGGTGATGTCTGAATAATTATCAAGAGCAATGCTCACCATGGCACTGTCTACACCATTGGCTGGGTTAGTTGTCATGTACAATGCATTGGGTTCGTACCGCCAGCACGTCAGCGACACCTCTTTGAGCGTGTTGCGCGGGTCGTTGGTGTATAGCTGCATAATGGAGGAGCAGTCCCCTGCCGTTGTTCCGCAATAGTTGACATGCAGCGTGGCATTTTGGTTGATTGCAACAGTCATGGGCAGACTCTCACTGATGGAGTACCCGCTTTGTGTAAACGCCACTTGACTCAACGTCATAGGGGCATTACCCGTATTGCGGATAGTAAATGTGGCTCTTGCCGTGTCGGTGACAGGAGTGCTGCCTATATCAAGTTGATTGCCGCAGTTGAGCGTAGGGCTATTAATGTTCACCCGCCCAGTATACACCGCCGACAGGACGTTGTGTCCTGCCGAGTCGGACAGGGAGGTTTCCAACAGCTGTATGTTGCAATAACCATACCCATGCAACCGCACTTGAAAACTCGCCACCACCCCATCGCCACCATGTAACGGATAGTTCTGTAGATTGGTGACAATCATTGTCAGTGTGTCACCCAGCATTCCCGCTGTGGCGGTATGTCCGTGGCTGCGGCTACTGTTGACAGCAAAACTTCCAGGGATGTAAGTCAATGCCGCGGGCATCTTGATGGAGGTCTGCAATGCCACAATGCTGTCCATATTGTTCATGCGCAACTCAATGGTGACAATGCTGTCAGTCTCACCTGTGACGGTGAGCGGACGCAATTCATTGACAGCATACGGGTTTGCCGTGATGGTCAACACACTGTCACCCACCTTCGCATTGCTGTGCAGCACGGCATGCATAGTGATGCTGCCGGCTTGCATGGGAGCATAGGTGATGGTTATATTGCGTGTACCCCCACCTGCAATTGTCACATTAGAAACAGAACAACTCAACGCCGCATTGTCAAAAGTCAGACCATAGAGCGTCAAGGGTTCGTTGCCCAAGTTCCTCACAGTCACATTCCGTGTGTAGGTGCTACGTATAGGGTAATGGCCAAAATCCACACTGGCCGATGTCATCCCAATCTTGGGCGACTGGATGGTAACACTGCCAGCCGTAGTCTGTACCGTAATCGACGAGCCTGTACTGCTTGACAAAACCGGCTGTACAAGTGGCAGGTTGTATGTGGCTGGCTCGTTGCCCAGCACCACACGAAAAGTCAGCAATGCCCCACTGCTACCACTATAGGTGGCCAAACTCAAAGAATATGAATAGATTCGCAGCGTGTCGTTCTGCACCGAAGCTGTAACCTGATGGCTGCTGCCGCGGTTTGTCAGGGTGCAGCTCCCTGTCACATATTGCAGTTGTGTGCCTAACGGAATGAATGTCTGCATGGCACTGATGCTGCTCGTGTTGGTTAGCGACAGTGTCAGGGAAACAGTGTCACCAGGATGCCCTGATGCCGTGCCAAGCGTCAGCGTGTTGACTGCATGGCAGATGCCAACAGCCGCCACAAACAGAAGGAAAAACAAGATACGTTTCATAATTGTCCTCCTCGCTTATTTGATGACCAGTTTGATGACATGTGCCGCCACTTCGCCCACACGGAGGGTTGCCATGTAAACTCCATGAGGCATCCCCTCGGCATTCCATACATAGCTGTAGCGTCCAACGCTGCTGGCTGGCACCACACCAGTGTGCACCAACTTGCCGGTGATGTCGTAGATGGCAATGCTCAGTGGCTTGCCAGATACTGCACTGACCACATCCAACCGTACCTGATGGCTGAACGGGTTGGGGTACGCCTTGGCAATTTGGGCTGGCAATGTACCCAAGTCGGTAATGCCGACTCCGCCACCGTTAAGGGCAACTACATTGTGGCCTTCGAGGTCGCTTAGCACGATGTCGTCTAAATCTTTCTCGCCCAAACGCAGCAGGGCTGTCTTGCCTGCCGTGATACTGTATCCGCTCATACTGTAGGACAACATGACAAGGCTGCTGTCCTCGCCTTCCACATACACGGTCTCAAATCCTTTCATGGCATCCAGCAGTTCTATGTCGCTGCGACGGCAATGGGCTATGCTGAACTGTAACCCGCCCAATGCCACGGGGCTGTCGACATACAGCACACCATCCTCTATGGTGTAAATAGCTGTCTGCTGCTCGTAAGTGTCGGTGCCTTCTTTCTGGCCTGGGTGCAGGATGATATTTATTATACCCACAATGTCCAGCACGTTGATAGTGCCGTCGCCATTCACATCGGCGGCATCGAAGAGGAAGGGCTGCGGGTTCTGCCCCGTCACATAGTTCACCGTGGTTATCACATCCGCCACATCCACCGCAAAGCTGCCGTTGGCATCACCCGGTATGCTGCCATAAGGCACACAGGTGACGGTTTTGGAGGGGCTGTTCTCGTTCAGCGAAGTATTCAGAATCTTGTAGTAATAGTAGTAGCGTTCGCCCGGCACCACGTCGTAGTCGGTGAACACAGTGTCCTGCACCAAGGTGGAATTAATCAGATGGGTGTCCACAGGCATCCAGACGGTGTCGTACACATAGCCCACACCGCTCTCATAACGGCGGTTGGTCAGCACACTATCGTACTGGTAGCGGTAGAGGTTGAAGCCGAGAAAGTCAGCATAGTTCACCTCTTGGTCGTTCCATTCCAAGTCCACCTTGCCAATACCCGGTGTGGCTTGGAATCCGACACTCATGCTGCCACTGCTTGCCACCTGCACCTCGAAACGCTGGTTCTCCACAGGTATATCGAAATGCTCGTCATCCTGCGCACCGCTCACATAGATGCGGTTCACTCCGTCTATGGCATCTCGACCTGTCAGGGTGAGGTGGGCGGTGTAGATGGTGCTGTCCGCACTCCACGAAGCGTTCCTGTTTATGGCGGTCTGTGTATAAGGCGGACGCACACCCATAGCCACAATTGGGGTGATATTGGTATCCATAGCACGGTTGAAATAGACCTTAAACTCATGCGTCCCCACTCCGAGGAATTCCACGCTGTCTGCCTCGTCCTGCGGGTCGAAACCGTTCACCTCCACTTTCCAAACAATGCCATGAGTCAGTGGTGAGGGACGCAACAGCCGCTTGCTAAGGTCAAACCATCCGAAAGAGGTTGTTCCTGGCGTTTCAAAATCGTAAACATCTCTACGAATAATATCCTCTCTTGCTGAACCATAATAATTAGAATCTGGTACCACAATCACAACACTATTGGTTCCACACGCAATATTCAATCCGTCATTACCAAAGATATTATTAAAAGAACATAGATTAGCAGCGTCTTGTGAACCCCAACTACCTATTTCATCACCCCCAATATTACCAATAGCATTACAATAAGTGGCTAATATAGTATGATAAGAATTTGCAAATTGAATTAACACTGTAAGATTTTGTGTAAAATTTGATTTTGTCCATGTGGAGTAACTTGTGGCATTCCCGTAGCCTCCTGTGCGATTTCGAAAAATTGAATTACTTAATATTGCATTATTTCTAATAGCACCACTAATATTCACGTTATTACTAAAAGTACTAACTGGATAAGGATAATCAAAAATACAATAGTCAAAATGTCCACCAGGAGATATAATAGATTTCCACGAGTTTCCCAAATCCGTCTTAGTGAAGGTTATCATGCTGTCGGGCTTGCCAATGGCTTGGATAGTGGCATTGATGGAGCAGCCGTCTTTTATCTTAATCGTGGTGCCGGGCTTGATATAGAGGGTGCAGCCCGAGGGCAGGGCAAGATTCTGCGTGACGATATATTGCACATTGGGATAGAGCGTATCGCTGTGGTTAATCATTCCATGCAGTTTTACTCCGTTTGTCACCTGTAGGGTGAACGGGTGCCGCAGGGTGTCCGTGGCATCGGTGGAATAGGCACAGAGGTTGAGCCGTATCTTGCGCCCGTCCACCACGTTGTCGTCTATCCTCACATCTATCGGGTTCAACGACTTGCTGTGGGCATACGAACTGAGCGGCCACACAAAGTTCACATGGTTTTGTAGGATATGGACGGTGTTGGTGTCTTCAAACTCCTGAAACTCCAGCCACACCACGATGCTGTCGGCAGGTCCCCACACGGTGCGGATGGTGGGGTAGAGATGTATCCGTTCGCCCGCATCGGCATACATGCTGGTGTCGCCATACAGCGAGTCGTTCACCTCCACGGTGACGCACTGCAACACGGCGGGTGCCACAGCGGGGGCATTATAAGCCGTATAGAAGTTGACGGGGTTGAACTCCTGGGAATAGTTGATAAGGTCTCCAAAGAGAACTTCCTTGGTGGCGTAGTTGCGCCGTTGCAGCAGCGAGGCAATGCCGCCCGCCACCAAGGGAGTTGCCATGGAGGTACCATTGTAGATGCGGTACTGCCCGCCTGGCACAGTGCTTATAATGCCCACACCCGGTGCTGACAGCTCGTAGTTGTACAGCTGCTCCTCACTAAACTGAGAGAACGAAGGGCCGTCACAGTCATAATTGGAGAACTCGGCAAGCCCTCCAGAAGCAGTGCCAGTAGCTTGTATCCCAAAAACAAAGGTGAACGCAGCAGGGTAGAGCGGACTCCCAACACCACCACAACGGAAGTCGATAGGTGTGGCGTCGTTTCCGGCGGCAGCTACGATGACAGCCGTCTGATATGCCACGGCAAGAGCCTGTTCCAGTGCTATGGAATAGGCGTAAGAGCCGAGACTCATGCTGATAATGTCGGCACCATTCTGTGTGGCATAGTTGATGCCCTGAATGATGGTGGCAATATCGCCCGTGCCATCGCTCTGCATCACGCAGACAGGCATGATCAGCGCGTCAGGACAGGCACCGGCAATGCCAATACCATTGTTGGTCACCGCGCCAGCAATACCGGCACAATGGGTGCCGTGGCTGTTGAAGTCGTGCATCTCACCCGTCTGGTTCACAAAGTCCCAGCCATGGATGTCGTCGCTGAAACCGTTGTGGTCGTCATCTTGGTTGGTCGCGCCGCTAGCCTCGGTACTATTAGTCCAGATGTTGCCTTGCAGGTCGGCATGGTCTATGTCGACGCCAGTGTCTATGATGGCAATGATGGGTCGCCATGTAGCATTGAGCTTGGGTGCGGAGAGGAGGCTGTTGATGCCGCAGGCAGGGATGCCCCACTGTTGGGAATAGAACGGGTCGTTGGGGTCTGTCTTAGGCTGTGGGTTGGTATCTTTGGGCGATGCCACCCTTGTGGCATCGGCGGGAACCATAGCCCGCATCAAGTCCCCATCCATCTGCCCCAGTGCATAGCAGATGTAGTTGGGCTCGGCATATTCCACCTCGGCAAGGGTTTTCAGTTCCTCCATTAGCTCATACTCATTTTTGGGACTTCCGTCACTAAGCGTGATGAGGTGCAGCTGGCTGAGATCGCGCTCCACCACTTCGCCGCCACCGAAACTGCCGGCACGGCGCGGATTCTTGGGCATTTGGAACGTAGGCAGCAGCTGCTCTATATTCGCCACCTCGTAGCCTTCCAGCACAGCATTGATGCCATCCGACTTGCCCGATAGCTGGAACTGTTTGCTGTTTTGGGGATTCACTTTAATG